>Ga0209759_1000040_pt1 | contig 254501 bp, 240 predicted proteins | sample AraplaCL_Col_mMS_FD_184261 | JGI IMG/M metagenome (GOLD analysis project Ga0209759, IMG submission 184261) | Arabidopsis root microbial communities from the University of North Carolina, USA - plate scrape CL_Col_mMS (SPAdes) (version 2) | ecosystem: Host-associated > Plants > Roots >... | reverse complement strand
GTATCGTATTGCGAGCCATGGCACGGGCAGAACCAGCCGCCGAAATCGCCTTCCTGGCCGAGCGGGATACAGCCCAGATGCGTGCAGACCTGAACCATCACCATCCAGGCTTCCTTGCCGGGCGTGGTGCGGTTTGCGTCGGTCGCCGGCGCGTCGGATGGCAGATTGGCGTTGCGCGCGATCGGGTCCTTGAGATCGGCGAGATTGACGGCTTCGCCGTCTTTCATTTCCTTCTCGGTGCGGTTGCGCACCACCACCGGCTTGCCGCGCCATTTGACGATCAGCGAACTGCCGGGCTGCAGCGAAGCAACATCGACTTCGACCGAGGCCAGCGCCAGCGTCGAGGCGTCAGGGCGCATCTGGTCGATGAAAGGCCAGGCGACCGCCCCAGCGCCGACAACGGCGGCCATGCCGGTGGCTACATAGAGGAAATCGCGACGGTTGGGATCGTGGATGTCGGTTGCGCTCACGGGTGCCTGATCCTTTCGCCTCTTCCTTACCGGAGGCTGAGCCTTGTCCCCGCTCAATCGCACCTGCCCGACAGCGCATGGCGAACAGGCTAGCGAATTCCTCCGGCATTTGGAGTTCGGTTTATGCGTGAAGCCCGTTTTTGTCCAGCGGGGTGAGGCCACAAGGGCAGATTGTCGCGGGCCTTTTGAGCAGTCGCCGTCGGCGCGTCCCTGGCGGGCCTCCCGGGAACGCCAAACAACGGGAAATCCGCAGCAGAATCGGGCTCGTCTTTGCCTCGACACCCGCCGCTGGCCCGGTCTATTCTGCGGCCATGGCGCATGTGATTGATCGCGACAGCTGGGCCAACCCGCCCGGCCAATGGAAGGGCGAGCTGCAATGCGGCCAGTTCGGCGCTAAGTCCTGCCTAATTTTCAACTATCAGCCGAAGATCGGCGCCGGTCCGCGCCTGCACAAACACCCCTATGCGGAGATCTTCGTCATCCGTTCCGGCACCGGCTTGTTCACGGTCGGCGACCAGGAAATAACGGCGACCGCTGGCCAAATCCTCATCGTGCCACCCGACACGCCGCACAAATTCGTCAATCTCGGTCCCGGACCGCTCGAGAGCACCGACATCCACGAAAACGGCCACTTCATCACCGAGTGGCTGGAATAGCTATTTCTAGCTGGCGCCTAGCCTAACCAGCACGGCCCTCGGGATATCGTATTCGCGGATCACCGCATCATGCTTGCGCAACCCGCAGAGCTCGCGCTGGATGAAATAGGCATGGACCGCCGCGGCCGCCTCCTTGAGAAGCTTGGGACGCAACTGCTCATCGGCATTGTCGCGCAACCTGGTCAGCGTTTCCTCCACGCGCTGGCCGGCGCGGCCGAGCGCCGCCGCCTTCTCGGCCAGGATTTCATGGCCAAGCGCGTCGAAGGCCGCTTCACCGGCGGTGCCGGCAAGATGAGATGGCGGACGCAAGGACATTTCAGCTCTCCTCCCCGAACACCATCCGGTGGGTGACGAATTCTTCGCCTTCCACGCGCTGAAAGCCAAGCCGTTCGTAGAAAACGAAGGCTTCCGCCGGCGCGCGCGTGTTCAACACGGTGAAATAGCGGCGTGCCCGGTCTATGACGGTCTCGACCAGCATGCGGCCAAGGCCGGCGCGGCGGTGAGGTGCGCTGACGAACAGGTGCCGAACCCGGCCCTGGTCCCTGCCCTCGACATAAGGATCGATGTTGAGCCCGCACACGCCCGCAAGCTCCCGGTCATGCCACGCTCCAAACAGTGCCTCGCCACGCTTCAGGAACTTGTTGCGGCCGTTTGCCCAGCCGTCCGCCAGGCGCACCAGCATCCAGTAGCCTTCCAGCCGGCTCTCGTCTTTCAGGGCATCGAACGCTCGCGTCGTTGGCCGGAGCCGCTTGATCCCATAACCGGGCTCTGGCATCCCACCCATGCGCCTACTCCGCCGGCCGCGTCTCTTCGAGCAAGCTTTCCTCGTGATAGAGGAAGCCGCCCGACTGCCGTTTCCACAGCCGCGCATAGAGCCCGTCGAGCGCCACCAGCTCGTCATGCGTGCCTTGCTCGACGATGCGCCCGCCATCAAGCACCACCAGCCGGTCGAGCGCGGCGATGGTCGACAGCCGGTGAGCAATGGCAATCACCGTCTTGTTCTCCATCAACCGCGTCAGATTCTCCTGGATCGCCGCCTCGATGTCCGAATCGAGCGCCGACGTCGCTTCGTCGAGGATCAGGATCGGCGCGTCCTTGAGGAAGACGCGGGCGATCGCCACGCGCTGGCGCTGGCCACCGGAAAGCTTGACGCCGCGTTCGCCGACAAAAGCTTCGTAGCCGGCGCGCTCGCGATTGTCGCGCAGGCCGAGGATGAAGTCGTGAGCCTCGGCCTTCTTCGCCGCCGCGATCACTTGCGCATCGGTGGCGTCAGGCATGCCGAGCTTGATGTTGTCGCGCAGCGAGCGGTGGAAGAGTGCCGTATCCTGGCTGACGACGCCGATATTGGCGCGCAGCGAATTCTGCGTCACCACAGCGATATCCTGGCCGTCGACCAGGATCTTGCCGCCTTCGAGATCGTAAAGGCGCAGGATCAGATTGGCCAAGGTCGTCTTGCCGGCCCCGGACGGTCCGACCAGCCCGACTTTCTCACCCGGACGGACAATGAGGTCGATGCCATCGAGCACACCAAAGCCCTTGCCGTAATGGAAGGTGACGTTCTTGACGTCGATGCGGCCGCCGGCAACCACAAGTTCCCCGGCGTCCGGCGCATCGGTCAGGCCGAGCGGCTGCGAGATCAGCGCCTTGGAGTTTTCCAACACACCGAGATTTCTCAGGATGCCGTTGAGCTGCATCATCAGCCGCCCGAGCAGCATGTTGAGGCGAAGCACCAGCGACAGCGTGAAAGCGACGGCGCCGACCGTGATCGAGCCTTCGACCCACAGATAGATGGCAAAGGCGGCGATTGCCGTGATCATGATGCCGGACAGCGTCGTCAGCGCCATGCGCACGCCGGTCAACCTGCGCGTGAACGGCCGCAGCGCATCGAGATAGATGTCGAAGCCGCTCCTGATGTAGCGGTCGTCGCCGTCGGCCGAAAACAGCTTCAGCGTCTGCACGTTGGAATAGGAATCGACGATGCGGCCTGTGATCATAGAGCCGGCCTCGGCGGTCGCCTCGGCATGCTTGCGGATCGCCGGCAGATAGAGCTTGGCCAGCCAACCGAAGGCGGCGATCCAGATCACCACCAGCACCGCCAGCCGAAGATCGAGGCCGGCGACCAGCGCCAGCGTCGTCACTGTATAGACGACCATGAACCAGACGACCTCGATGAAGCTTTCCATCAGGTCGCCCGTCGCCTGACCCGCCTGCCAGACCTTTGTCGCGATGCGGCCGGCGAAATCGTTCTGGAAGAAGGCGTAGGACTGGCGCGAGACATGCCGGTGCGCCTGCCAGCGCACCAGATTGTAGAAGCCCGGGGTGATCGTCTGCTCGTCGACCAGCGCCGACAGGCCGACGACAATCGTGCGGACGATGAGCACCACCGCGCCCATGAACAGCAGTTCAGGACCGGCGGCAGTCCACAGCCCGTGCCAGCTGCGCTGCCCGGGCAACTGATCGAGAATATCGACCAGTCGCCCGACGAAATAGAACAGGCCGGCCTCGACCAGCGGCGCGATGCCGCCGATGATGAGCATGGCGAAGAAAGCAAGCTTCGCCTGCCCGACATAGTGCCAGAGGAAGCCGCCGACGCTTGACGGTGGCCGAAGATTCGCCGGCTCGCGGAACGGGTAGACCCAGTGTTCGAACCAGCGATAGACGGCCTGCATCATTCGGCGGCTTCACCCTTGGCTATTGCGTCGTTGGCGGCCTCGGCCGGCGCATCGTCGAGCAGGAAGCCGCCCGACTGGCGCTGCCAGAGCTGGGCGTAGAGCCCGCCGCTGGCCACGAGTTCCTCGTGCGACCCTTCCTCGATGACGCGGCCTTTGTCCATGACGACCAGCCTGTCCATCGCCGCGATGGTCGACAGCCGGTGGGCGATGGCGATGACGGTCTTGCCCTGCATGAGCTTGTAGAGATTCTCCTGGATGGCCGCCTCGGCTTCCGAATCCAGCGCCGAGGTCGCTTCGTCAAGGATAAGGATTGGCGCGTCCTTCAACATAACGCGAGCAATGGCGATGCGTTGCCGCTGGCCGCCAGACAGTTTGACGCCGCGGTCGCCGACATGAGCGTCGAACCCCTTGCCGCCATTGTGGTCCGACAGCCCGCCGATGAACTCCAGCGCCTCGGCGCGCCGCGCCGCCTCGACGAGCATTTCATCCGAAGCATCGGGACGGCCATAGAGGATGTTATCGCGCACCGAGCGATGTAGCAGCGAAGTATCCTGCGTCACCATACCGATCTGCGCGCGCAGCGAATCCTGCGTCACATCGGCGATCTCCTGGCCATCGATCAGGATGCGGCCGGCTTCCAGGTCGTAGAAGCGCAGCAGGAGGTTGACCAGCGTCGACTTGCCGGCGCCGGAGCGGCCGACGATACCGACCTTTTCGCCCGGCTTCACCGTCAGCGACAGGTTCTCGATGACGCCCTTCTGCTTGCCGTAGTGGAAGCCGATGTCCTCGAAGCGGATCTCGCCGCGGTCGACGCTGATGTCCCTGGCACCCGGCTTGTCTTCGACCAGGCGCGGCAGCGAGATCGAGGCGATGCCGTCCTGCACCGTGCCGATGTTCTCGAACAGGCCCGACATTTCCCACATGATCCACTGCGACATGCCCCACATGCGCAGCACCAGGCCGATGACGACGGCGACGGCGCCGATCGTCACCGCCTGGCCGAGCCACAGCCACAGCGACAGCGCGGTGACCGAGAACAACAACAGCGCGTTGAGGATATAAAGCAGGCCGTAGAGCACCGTCACCAGCCGCATCGACCGGTAGACCGTCTCGAGGAAGCCGCCCATGCCTTCCCTGGCGAAAGTGGCCTCGCGGCGCGCATGCGAAAACAGCTTCACCGTCTGGATGTTGGTGTAGCTGTCGACGACGCGGCCGGTCATGGTCGAGCGCGCATTGGCCTGCTCCTCGCCGACTTTGCCCAGCCGCGGGATGAAGTAGCGCAGCAGCGCGATATAGCCGACCAGCCATACAGCCAGCGGCGCCGCCAGCCGCAGGTCCGCCGAGCCGACAATGAACAGCATGCCGAGGAAATAGACGATGACGTAGTTGAGGACGTCGATCAGCTTGATGACGCATTCGCGCACGGCAAGCGCGGTCTGCATCAGCTTGGTGGCGATGCGGCCGGCGAACTCGTCCTGATAGAACGCCATCGACTGCTTCAGGAGATAACGGTGCACCTGCCAGCGGATGCGCATAGGATAGTTGCCCATCAGCGTTTGCTGGTTGAGCAGCGAATGCAGCCATACTGTGCCCGGCAGCGCGAACAGCACGACGAACGCCATGCCGGCGAGCTTCCAACTCTCGGTCTGCAGGAAGGTTTCGCGGTTCTGGCCGGACAGCCAGTCGACGATACGGCCCATGAAGCCGAACATCCACACTTCGGCGACGGCAATCGCCGTCACCAACGCCGCGTCGACAAGGATATAAGGCCAGGCGCCGCGCGTATAATGCACGCAGAAGGCGACCAGCGTCTTCGGCGGCTCGACCGGTTCCGCGGCGGGGAACGGATCGAGCCTGTTTTCAAACCAGCGGAACATTCCGGGCACTCGACTTATCTGTGCGCTCACGCGGCGCGGGATTGATGGACAAGGCTGTTCGGCCGCGCATCGGCGCGGGCCGACGATACGGAATCACCCGTATCGTCGGCCCTGCTTCGCTCAATATAGGATGTCGCGGGCGTTTCGCCGACTGGCTTTGCCGGGGACGCTGATGATCCAGCCTTTGCTGCCGAAAAGCTGTCGTCAGCATGGCCTTTGCGGCCCAGCCGCATCATTCTGACGATGCGGCGCACCAGCGAAGGCCGGCTATGATCCGGCACGGCGCGCGAGAAATCGACGTCCGGCAGCATGCCGCGATGCGGCCTGCGGCGGGTCTCGGCATGCACCGCCGACGAGTAGGTCTCGCCGATCAGCAGCGCCCAGGTCGCCATCTTGCGTTCGTGCAGGCTTCTTGAGCCGGGTATTTTATAGGGATCGAACATCGGTCCATCCTCCATGTGCAAATGCGATAAAAACGGTGAAACGAACTCGACCTGCGGCATTCGGCCGAAGGGACGGGGCGCATCGGTCGGGACAAGACGGTGAACGTCGGTCCGGACCTGGTCGGGTGGGGTGTGGCGCCCCTTTGTCAATTTGGGAAACATCGCAAGATTCCTTCGAAAGCCGAAAACGGGTTCGGCGGGAATCGGTGCGATGAAGACTTAAAGTGTCAGAAGAATCGTCGTACCGAAACCGCCGTCGGGGATACAAAGCCCCTGGAGAGGTGCTGGATGTGCATGGTCATCATGTGGTCCCCCTCCTTCGGTTCGGGTTGACGATGGTGGGCATATACTCGACTTCGCAGAAAATGGCCACCCGCCAGTCCAGAAATCGCCAAAAGCTGGAGGCGCCTGTGGCCGATCTGCCACTTATTAGAAGGACGCGGAAATGAACGACGGTCTCCGCATCGCGCTCTACCAGCCGGATATCGCCGGCAACACCGGCACAATCCTGCGCTTTGCCGCCTGCCTCGACGTCGCTGTCGACATCATCGAGCCCGCCGGTTTCCCGCTCTCCGACCGGGCGCTGAAACGGGCCGGCATGGACTATCTCGAAATGGCGGCGCTTTCCCGCCATGCCGACTGGCACGCCTTCGAGGACTGGCGCCGGGCGAACAAACGCCGCTTGGTGCTGCTCACCACCAAGGCCACGACCGCCTATACCGGCTTTGCCTTTGGCGCCGGCGACATTCTCCTGTTCGGCCGCGAATCCGCCGGCGTGACGGAGGAGGTTCATCAGGCGGCTGATGCGCGGCTGACCATTCCGATGCGGCCGGGTGCGCGCAGCATCAATGTCGCGCTGTCCGTCGCCATGGTCGCGGGCGAAGCGCTCCGCCAGCTCGGATAAGACCTTCCGCGCTTCTACGTTGCCCCGGATTGCCTCCGCTTCCGCCGTCATTTTCGCCATGGCGCACATCGCCTTCTCCCTCATTTGCCATATCGTCGCCCTTTCGCTACAAGCTCAACTTAACTTGAGGTCAAGCGAGAATGTTGAAATGGCTCCGGTAAGGGAATTGACGGTCGGTCAGGTGGCGGTGCGCAGCGGCGTTGCGGTGTCCGCGCTGCATTTCTACGAGGCACGCGGCCTGATCCGCAGCCATCGCACGTCAGGCAACCAGCGCCGCTACGGCCGCGACGTGCTGCGCCGCGTCGCCATCATCCGCGTCGCCCAGGAGGTCGGCATCTCGCTGGCCGAGATCGCCGCCGCGTTCCAGTCCCTGCCAGAAGGGCGCACGCCGACGCGTGAGGACTGGAATGTGCTGTCGACGGCCTGGCGCGATGACCTCGACCAGAAGATCGCCCAGATGAAGAAACTGCGCGATGGCTTGACCGACTGCATCGGCTGCGGCTGCATGTCGATCGACAAATGCCCGCTGAGGAACAAGGAGGACCGGCTGGCGCGGCAGGGGACAGGCGCAAGGCGGCTGGTTCTCCCTTCTCCCCGTTCACGGGGAGAAGGTGCCCGAAGGGCGGATGAGGGGTAACGCTTAGTTCGGCGATTGGCGGCAGCCCACCAACAAAGCTATCGCCTGACGAAGCGATCATCTCAAAAGCCGGCGCCGCCCCTCACCTGCCTGCCGGCATCCTCTCCCCGTAAACGGGGCGAGGAAATCCTAATCCGCCGCCGGCAGCCGCCGCATGGTAAATTCGATCACGTCGCCTGGGCGCTCGAACCAGCTTTCGATCTCGGTCCAATAAGCCTGCTTGGGAAAGCGCTCGAACCATTCCTTTGCCTTGAGGCGCGCATCCGGACGCGGCAGCACGAAGGTCTCGCGCAGGAATCCATCACGCGGCTGTTTCTCACGCTCGACCCGCGAGCGCTCCAGCCTCTTCTTCAAGCCATCCAGCGGCGGTCTTGCCGGGGTGCGCACGAAGGAACTCCTTTGCAGCTGGATCAGACAGGACTTGACCCTTGCCCCCAAGAGATTAGGGATCGCGCGCGGAAAAAACGAGTCATTTGTCGGGCAAGTGAGTCCGCCGTCTGGAGATAGCTTTTGGAACGACCTGACCTTCCCATGGGGCTGCCGGCCGACATCGAGCAGAAGAAGATGAAGGCCCGCCTGTGGTTCGAGGCGCTGCGCGAGCGCATCTGCGCCACCTTCGAGCAGATCGAGCAGGATCTCACTGGGCCGCAGGCGGAATGGTCGCCTGGTCGTTTCGAGAAGACGCCCTGGGAACGTGACCAGGGCAAGGGCGGCGGCGGCATCATGTCGATGATGCGCGGCCGGGTCTTCGAGAAGGTCGGCGTCCACACCTCGACCGTCCACGGCGAGTTTTCGCCCGAATTCAGGAAGCAGATTCCCGGCGCCGAGGAAGACCCGCGCTTCTGGGCGAGCGGCATTTCGCTGATCGCGCATCCCTGGAACCCCAACGTCCCGGCCGTGCACATGAACACCCGCATGGTGGTCACCACGCGCCATTGGTTCGGCGGCGGCGCTGACCTGACTCCGGTGCTCGATCGCCGCCGCACCCAGGAGGACCCGGACACGCAGGCCTTCCACCGCGCCATGCAGTTCGCCTGCGAGAAGAACGCCGCGGTCGCCGATTATCCGAAGTTCAAGGCCTGGTGCGACGAGTATTTCTTCCTGCCGCATCGCAACGAGCCGCGCGGCATCGGCGGCATCTTCTTCGACTGGCTGCATTCGGACGAGGACAAGGGCGGCTGGAACGCCGATCTCAATTTCGTCCAGGATGTCGGACGCTCATTCCTGGTCGTCTACACGCATCTGGTGCGGGGCAATTTCAACGAAAACTGGACAGACGGCGATCGCGACGAACAGCTCATCCGCCGCGGCCGTTATGTCGAATTCAACTTGCTTCACGATCGCGGCACCATCTTCGGCCTGAAGACCGGGGGCAATGTCGCCTCGATCCTCTCCAGCCTGCCGCCCGAGGTAAAGTGGCCGTAACAATCCGGTGAGTTACGACCGGGGCCGCATTGACGTCCCATTCGCCGAATCTTGACCGGCAATGTGGCGGGGGAAATTTCTTTTTCGTCTAATATCCTTTTGAAAGAATTGAGTTATTTAAGGTCGCCGGGGTCGGGAAGCGCCGGCGGTTCATCTCCCATGGACCGCGACCCGACGCGACTTGACGACCCCGATCGAGAGGGCTGCCTTTCCAGAGCGAAATTTCGTTTCGCTCTCAGGGCGCCCGCAACTCCAGGAGAGCATGCCATGCGCAAGCTTATTGTGACGGCAGCCGCCGCTGCCTTTCTCGCCTCCGGTGGCGCCGCCTTCGCCGCGGTCAAGCACACCACCGGCACGGTCAAGAGCTTTGACGGGACCGCCATGAGCCTCGTTCTGGACGACGGGTCGACGTTCACCCTGTCCAAGGCCTTCAAGGATCCGGGCATCCAGGCCGGCGAGAAGGTTCGCGTGTCCTGGGACATGAGCGGCAAGAACAAAGTTGCCGAAGCGGTCAAGATCGTGAAATAGCGACCGCGCTCGAGCGAGCGTCAGGTCCAGTTTCTCAGGCGGCAGGAAAGGCGGGGCATGTTGCTCCGCCTTTCGCTTTCAACAGGTGGCAACTTCGATGCAACCGAACCGCCCGACAAATGTTATGGTAATCCGGCGGAGCGATTGGGAGAAAGAATGCGTCCCATTTTCTTCCCGCACCGCCAAGATAAAAGATCATCAGAGGTGGCCGTCCAAGGGCCGAACCATCCCGTGCTAGGAAAGGAAAAACCATGAAGGAATTCCAATGCGGATCGCTGGTCCCGGGCTGCGACTGGCACACGCGCGCCGATGAGGAAGCCGAGGTCATGCGCCGCGCCGTCGAGCATATGCGTGAGACGCATGGCGAGAGCGTCATCCGCGAAACGATGATCGAGGCGATCCGCTCGCGCATCCAGAAGGTCCGCGACGCGGCCTAAGCAGGCCAAAATCGCGGATTTCGAACGGACAAGCCAACGACGGGATAGCTGGCGTTGCTTCGCCACATCCCGCCATTCCTGTGTCGTCGGCAAGTTCTGCGCCGTCCGCAAGGTGATATTTTTCAAGCAAATTCTTATATTCGTAACCGCTTAGATAACCTCTCGGTAACGGTGCGCGTGCGACTCTGCGGCGTATGATCCGGTCAGAGGCGGGCTGCCCGAGGAGCCCTTCGCCAGTAAGGCGCTGTCCGGAATGGTGGGGCGAGGTGCTTCGCGCATGCGCGAGCGATTCGACATCCGAGGCGGTCTCTGCGCGGCGGCACTCCTGTTGTGCGCGCTCCTCTGCGCGTCCACGGCAACCGCCCAGGAATGGACCACTTCCCTCGTCGACATCCATCAGGGCTCTCCGCTCAGCGACCGCGCAAGGAGCCTTGGCAACGGCGGTTATGAGTTGCAGAGCGGAAGCTGGGTATCTTTCAGTCAATGGTACCATGCGAACTGGACCGACATGCATGTCGATCTTCTCACCCAGATCACGCCCGATACCGGCATTCTCTGGGGATTTGGTACCGGGGAGCAAGCCGAGAAATACCGTATCGAGCCCAGCCTAAAGCTTGGTTTTCTCACTCAGATCCATCCGAATCCGAACAGCACCCTGTCTCTTTCGGTGACCTCCGTCATTGGCGGCAATCTCGCGGAAAAACCCTGTGAGGCCGACTATGGCGACCTGGGCACCTACAGCGTCAACTGCCGGCTCGCGGCGGGCGAGACGGCGCCTGAGGAGACGTTGAAATATCTGGTTAGCGCCAAGCCGGAGACCATGCATCTCTGGCTGAATTACCGTCTCACTTTCTGATCAGAGGGTCTACGAAATGAAAATCATCTCGTCCCGAAACTCACGATCGTCCGTCTTGGTCCTTGCTTGAGCGGAGAATAAAAATGTGGGTCAATTCCTTGAAGTTCGGCCTTGCTGCTGCCTTGACCATCCTTTCGGCGCCGATTGCATCGGCGCAGGAGGCGCTGAGCCCGGACGAGACGGCCGCGCTCTGCCATGGCGGCGACGCATCCATCTGCGTGAGCGCAACGATGCCGACCGTAACGACGCAAGCGGTGCAGGGACTGCAAAGCTGGATGAGCCCCGATGTCGGCGCCGCATGGACGGCCGGATACAAGGGCAAGGGCGTCACCATCACCATGGTGGACGACTTCAGCAGTACGTCGCGTTTCTCCGGTAATTTCGGCATCGGCGTGCAGACGCAGCGACACGGCGAATGGACACGCGAGGAGGCAAGCATGATCGCTCCCGCCGCGACCATCCGTTCCAAGGATTTCTCGACCGGTTCGGCTGTCCCGCTGGCCAGTGGCCGCAACGTGCTTAACCTTAGCTACGGCATGTACGCAAATGCGGGCTACAGCGTGAACCAGATCGGCTGGGCCCCGGAAGAGGCATCGATCATTTCCTATGCGACCAGAGGGTCGGCCGTGGTCTCGAAGGCCGCCGGCAACGATGCGATCGCCGTTGGCGGTGTCACAAGCGGCCAGCAGGACTATCTCGACCTGGCCCTGATCGGCAAGTCGACGGCGATCTTCGTCGGCGCGCTGTCGACGAACGGCACCACCACCAACAAGGCGCAGCTTGCCTGGTATTCCGACCACGCCGGTTCCAATACGCAGGTGCAGAGCCACTTCCTCGTGGTCGGCGTCGACGGAGACAAGACCGGTCTTTACGGGACCTCGTTCGCCGCGCCGATCATCTCGGGCTACGCCGCGATCATCGGCAGCAAGTTCACGTCGGCGACGCCGGTCCAGATCACCAACGATCTGCTCAACACCGCCCGCACCGACACCTTGGCCAACTACAACCCGTCCACCTACGGCAAGGGCGAAGCAAGTCTTTCGCGCGCCCTGGCTCCCGTGGCGATACATTGACAGATAACGGTCTCTGACACGGCTAAACCTCCAAGGCTTGCGCGGCGCGTTCCATCAGCGCGCCGCGCTCCAGCGTGAAGCCTGACTCGACCCATTCCTTCTCAAGGTTCTTCAACGTGGCGCCAAGTTTCGGTCCGGGCGAGGCGCCAAGTGCGGTCAGATCGGCGCCTTTGATCGGAAAGGCCGGCTTTTCCCACTTGGAAGCGAAACCGAGCAGGCGCGAGAAACCGCCGGCCTGGATCATTGCTTCATTGTCCTCGATGGCACGCGCCCGGGCGGCCGCAAGAGCAAGCCGCAGCCGGTCGACGAAACCGCCCCGTTCACCGAAATAGAGCTTTTTCGCCAGTTCCGTCTCGGTTGCTTTCGATTCCGGCGGAGCCGCAAGCGCCCAATGCCGCAGCCGGTCGGCCTCTTCGTTGGAAAACCTCAACCGCTCGGCCAGCGCCTTCATGCGCACCGCGTCCGGCGGCACGATTGCCTCAAGCCTGAGCATCGGATCGGCTGCCCAGCCGAGATCCTTCTCCGTCCTGACCAGCCCGTGAATGGCGTCGATGCCCCATTTCTCGCTCTCCGGCAGCACGGCGGTCAGCACGCCGGCCTGGCGCATCCACAAAAAAGCGCGCGAAGGATCCGAAGCGCAGAGCAGCTTCTTCAGCTCTGACCAGACCCGTTCGGCCGAAAGCTGGGCAAGTCCGTCCTTCAGCCTGGCGCAGGCCTTCAAGCCTTCAGCATCAGGTCGGCCCTCGCCATACCAGGCGAAGAAGCGGAAAAAGCGCAGGATTCGCAGATAATCCTCGCGGATACGCGCTTCGGCATTGCCGATGAAGCGCAGCCTACGCGCCTCGATATCGGCAACGCCGCCCACGAGATCGACAACGGTGCCGTCCGCTTCCGCGTAGAGCGCATTGATGGTGAAGTCGCGGCGCTCGGCGTCAAGCTTCCAGTCGCGCCCGAAAATCACCTTAGCCCGCCGGCCGTCCGTCTCGATATCGGCCCGAAGCGTCGTCACTTCATATGTGTTGCCGCCGGCGACAATGGTTATGGTGCCATGCTCGATACCGGTGGGCACCGTCTTGAAGCCTGCTGCTTCGGCGCGCCGGATGGTCTCTTCCGGCACGGTCGTCGCGGCGATATCTATGTCCGCCACCGGCTGACCGAGCAGCGTGTTGCGGACCGCCCCGCCGGCCACGCGAGCCTCCTCGCCACCTTCTTTCAGCGCCGCCAGCAGCCGCTGCAGGTGCTTGTCGTCCAGCCAGTCAGCCTTGCCCGAAAGCGTGATGTCGATGCTCAAGCGTAAAGTCTCTCATAAAGGGTGCGCACGATGCCGGCGGTAACGCCCCAGATACGCTGGTCGCCATAGGGCATGTCGTAGAAGACCCATTCGAGATCATTCCACATGCGGCTGTCACGCTTATGGTTGGCCGGATCCATCAGGAAGCTGAGCGGCACCTCGAAGGCCGCATCGACCTCGTCGACGTTGAGCGCCAGCGAAAAGCCTGGACGCACCACCGAAAGCACCGGCACGATGCGGTAGCCGCTGCCGGAAACATAATCCGGCATGCGGCCGATAATTTCGATGAAATCGCGCGCAAGCCCGATCTCCTCGAAAGTCTCGCGCAAAGCCGTGGCTTCCGGGCCAGGATCGGTCGGGTCGATGGTCCCGCCCGGAAAAGCCACCTGCCCGGAATGGCTGCGCAACTTCTCGGCGCGCTTGGTGAGCAGCACCATCGCGCCTTCGGCACGGTCGACCACCGGGATCAGCACCGCCGCGTCGCGCAGCGGCTTGATGTGTTTTAGCCGCGGATGGCCAGGATTGAAGCGATGGTCGCCGAAATCGTCATCAGCGACGATCACTGGTTGTGCCGCGACGCGCGCGCGAAAGTCGGAAACAGAAAACAGCGCCGGCGTCACCTGGTCCATCACGCGCTCAGCCGCTTGAGTTTTTCGGCTGGCATGATCGGATAGACCTCGCCGCTGGAACGCACCGCAAACATCGCCTTGCCGTCGATGTCGATCTCTTCGCCATATTCGACGAGCTCATACATCACTGGCCGCGCCACCAGGGCCTCCAGCCGTCCCCGCACCAGCACATAGGGCTTCAGCCCGCCGGTTTCCTCCTCGTCGACGAAGCGCAGCGGATGGCCAGGCCCTGCCGATACGACGTCGCCGACATTGGTGCGAAAGGTGATGACCTGTTCGTCGCCACGCCCGGAAACATTCATCTCGACGGCGATGAAGGGCGCGTCGGCGACACGGATGCCGACCCGCTCGACCGGCGTCACCAGATAGGTCTTTCCGTCCGCATCCCTGCGCAGGACGCTCGAAAAAAGCTGCACCAGCGGCATGCGGCCGATCGGCGTTCCGAGATAGAACCAGGTGCCGTCAGCCTTGATCTCCATGTCGAGATCGCCGCAGAAGTCCGGATTCCAGCGCTCGACCGGAGCTGGCCCCTTGCCCGCGCGCGCCGCGCGGGAAATCAGCGCCTCCAACCCGCGCGCCTCGGTGGCGCTGGTCAGGCTTTGTTCACGATGTTCGCTGCGTTCGGCCATGGTCACGAAATAGTCACTGTTGTCCCGATTGTCAGCCTTGTCCGCCTAAGTCTGTGATTTAAGTTCGATTAGAGGCGCCAGGCGAGGCCGAATCGCGGCATTCTGCGATATTGAGAATGCAGGCCGATATTTCCAACCACAAGGATCGAGCGGCATGAGCGTGATGATCAAGGAGAGCCCGATCAGCGAAAAGGCGATGATCGAGGAGGCCGAGAAGGCGCTGGCCGACATCTCCAGGATTCGCGACGCGGTCGGCCGGGTGATCTTCGGCCAGGAAGCCGTCGTCGAGCGCACGCTGGTCGCGCTGCTTGCCGGCGGCCATGCGCTGCTGGTCGGCGTGCCGGGCCTCGCCAAGACCAAGCTGGTCGAGACGCTGGGCATCGTGCTCGGCCTCGATTCGCGCCGCGTCCAGTTCACCCCTGATCTGATGCCGTCGGACATCCTCGGCTCCGAAGTCATGGAGCAGGACGAGTTCGGCAAACGCTCCTTCCGCTTCATTTCCGGGCCGATCTTCACGCAATTGCTGATGGCCGACGAGATCAACCGCGCCTCGCCGCGCACGCAGTCGGCGCTGCTGCAGGCCATGCAGGAGTATCACGTCACCATCGCCGGCGCCCGCCATGACCTGCCCTCGCCCTTCCATGTGCTGGCGACGCAGAACCCGCTGGAACAGGAAGGCACCTATCCGCTGCCAGAAGCCCAGCTCGACCGCTTCCTGATGCAGGTCGACATCCTCTATCCCGAGATCGAGGCCGAACGCCGCATCCTGCTCGAGACCACCGGTGTCGACGAGGCAAAGGCCGACAACGTGCTGCAGCCGGCAAGGCTGCGGGAGATCCAGACGCTGATCCGCCGCATGCCGGTGCCCGAAAGCGTCGTCGAGGCGATCCTCAAGCTGGTCCGCTCGGCGCGACCTGGCCAGGGCAATGCCGAGACAGACAAGCATGTCGCCTGGGGCCCTGGGCCACGCGCCAGCCAGGCGCTCACGCTGTGCGCCCGGGCACGGGCCCTATATGATGGAAGATTGGCGCCGTCGGTCGACGACATCCGTGCGTTGGCCGAGCCGGTGCTGCAGCATCGCATGGCGCTGACTTTCGCCGCCCGCGCCGAAGGCACTTCGGTGCGCGACGTGGTGGCGAAACTGGCAAAAGGCATCTGATGGGTCGAATTGGCGAGGTCCAGGCACCGGTTGCGACGCGCGACGCGCTCGCCCGTGGCCGGTTGCGGGCCTCCTTGGTGCCGGACCTGCTGGTCGAGGCGCGCCGCATCGTCAACACTGTGATCGCCGGCTGGCACGGCCGCCGCAAGCGCGGCATCGGCGAGAATTTCTGGCAGTTCCGGCCCTATGTCGAAGGCGATTCCTCGCGCATCGACTGGCGCCGTTCGGCCCGCGACGACCACACCTATGTTCGCGATCGCGAGTGGGAGGCGGCCCACACCGTCTGGCTCTGGGCCGATCTCTCGCCTTCCATGCTCTACAAATCCGCCGGCGCTGGCGTTTCCAAGGAATCGCGCGGGCTGGTGCTGGCGCTTGCCATGGCCGAGCTTCTGTCGCGCAGCGGCGAGCGCATCGCCTGGCCCGGCCTGACCGACCCGTTCACCGCCCGCAACGGCGCCGAGCGTATCGCAGCCCAACTCAGCCATGCCGGCGCGCTGCCGGCCAAGCCCGATCTGTCGGCCGTCCGCCGCTTCTGCGACATCGTGCTGGTCAGCGATTTCCTCGATCCGGTCGAGGAGACGATGGCCTGGCTCGACGTGCTGGCGCGCCACGGCGTGCGCGCGCATCTGATCGAGGTCGCCGACCCGGCCGAGGAAACCTTCCCTTACGCTGGCCGCACCGAGTTCACCGATCCGGAAACGGGCGACAAACTGACCGCCGGCCGCGCCGAGATGCTGGCCGAGGATTATCGCCTGCTCTACCGGGCACGCCGTGAGGAACTGGCGGCCTGGTGCAAGCGCCTCGGCTGGAGCTTTACCGTCAACCACACCGACCGCCTCGCTTCCGAAGCGCTGGTGCGCGTGCATCTGGCGATGACGGCTGACGGCAATCATGCAGGGCTGACCGCCGGAGGCGGTCATACCGGGTTGACCGCTGGTGGTCACACCGCGAAGAGCACCGGAAAGGCGGTCGCATGAGCTGGCTGCCGCTTTCCTTCGGCGCACCCATGATTTTGTGGGGGCTTTTGGCCCTGCCGGTGATCTGGTGGCTGCTCAGGCTCACACCACCCAAGCCGCAGACCGAAGTCTTTCCGCCGCTGAAAATCCTTGCCCGAGTGCTGCGCCGCGAGGAAACGCCGCAACAAAGCCCCTGGTGGCTGACGCTGCTTCGGCTGCTGATGGCCGCGCTCGTCGTCATCGCGCTGGCCGAGCCGGTTTTCAATCCGCGCGAAAAGCTGCCGGCGGAAGGTTCGGCCCTGGCGCTGGTCATCGACAATGACTGGGCAAGTGCCGCCGACTGGGGCAAGCGCGTCGCCACCGCCGAGCGGCTGATTAGCGATGCCGGTTCGAACGGCGTGCCGGTCGTCATTGCCTTCACGGCCGAAAAACCCAATGCCGAGATCGGCCCCTTCGATGCGGCCGCCGCGCTGGACCGGCTGCGCGCCGCCAAGCCGCGCCCGATCCCGACTGATCGGCCGGCGGTTTATGCCCGCGTCGCGGCTGTCTTGGAGCGCCTCCCCGGCGCCAGCGTTGCCGTGCTGGCCGACGGGCTGGCCGCCAATGGCGATGAAGCGGCTTTCAAGACGCTGCTTGAAAAGAACGCCTCGCGGCTGGTCTGGGTCACCTCCGACCGGCTTGCCGTGACTGGCCTGACCGGCGCCGACAACCAGGTCGACGGTTTCGCGCTGACCGTCATCCGCGCGCCGGGCAACCCGGCGCCGGCGCAGGTTACGGCCGGAGCCTTCGACGACAAGGGCCGCCGCATCGCTGACGCGACCTTGACCTTCGCTCCGGGCGAAGCCACCGCCACCGGCTCGATGGCGGTGCCCTTCGAGCTGCGCAACGACTTCGCCTCGATCGCGCTCGACGGCGAGCATCAGGCCGGCGCCGTGCGCGTGCTGGATGAGAGCTCCAAGCGCCGTCGGGTCGGGCTGCTGTCGCAGGCCGAGGCCGACCAGGCACAGCCGCTTCTGTCGCCGCTCTATTACATCCGCCGCGCGTTGCAGCCTTTCGCCGATCTGGTCGAACCGTCGAGCGCCGACCTGGCCGATGCCATTCCGCAGTTGCTCGACCAGAAGCCGGCTATGATCATCATGGCCGATGTCGGCACCATTCCGGAGCAGGTCCGGCCGCGGCTGGTCGACTGGGTCAACAATGGCGGCACCTTGGTGCGCTTTGCCGGGCCGCGGCTTGCCGCCGCCGGCAATGACGACGATCTGTTGCCGGTACGGCTGCGCAGCGGCGAGCGCGCGCTGGGCGGCGCGCTGTCCTGGACGACGCCGCAGGCTGTCACCGAATTCCCGAAAAACGGTCCTTTTGCCGACCTCTCCCCGCCTTCCGAGGTGACGGTGAGCCGGCAGGTGCTGGCCGAGCCGACGCCCGACATCGTCGAGCGCACCTGGGCTACGCTGGCCGACGGCACGCCGCTGGTCACCGGCATGAAAAAGGACAAGGGCACCCTGGTGCTCTTCCATGTCACGCCCGAGGCGACATGGTCGAGCCTGCCGATCTCCGGCAGCTTCGTCGAAATGCTGAGGCGCATCGTGCAACTGTCACGCAACCAGGGCGCGGCTGTCGCCAATGCCGAAGCCAAGGCCGCATCGCTTGCGCCCTATCGCATGATTGGCGCCGATGGCTTGCTGGCGCCACCTTCACCCGATGCGCGGCCGCTGGTGCCGGGCGCCGGTCCGCTGCCAGTGACGCTGGAAAATCCGCCCGGCCTCTACGGCTCGGAGACCGGCGTTTTCGCGCACAACCTGCTCAATGCCGCAAGCACGTTCGCGCCGCTTGCCCGCCCGCAAATCTCGCTGCCGGTGACGACCATCCCTTACGCCTTCGACGAATCGGAAAACCTGAAAGGTCCGCTGGTGGCCGTGGCGCTGCTTTTGATGGTGCTGGACACACTGGCCGTGTTCTGGATGGGCGGGCTTTTGTCGCGCCGGCCGCGCCGCGCCGCGGCGGCGACAGCGGCCGCAGCCCTCCTGATCATGCTGGGCGGGCTGTTCGGTCATGCCGACCTTGCCCGCGCCGACGATTCCAAGCCCGGCGACGCGCAGGCGATCGAGGACATCTCGAAGACGCGCATGGCCTATGTCATCACCGGCGAGCCCGGCGTCGATTCGATCAGCCGCGCCGGCCTCGAAGGCCTGACCCGTTTCCTGATCGAGAAGACGGCGCTGGAGCCCGGCCCGCCGGCCGGCGTCGACATCGCCAAGGACGAGCTCTCTTTCTTCCCGCTGATCTACTGGCCGATCGACGCCAGCGCGCCGATGCCGAGCCAGGCCGCGATCGCCCGCATCGACGCCTATATGCAGCAGGGCGGCACGGTGCTGTTCGACACGCGCGACCAGTTCTCCAACGGCATTGGCGCCGCTGCGGCCAGCCCCGCGACCGAGCGGCTGCGCGATATCCTCGCCAATCTCAACGTGCCGCCGCTGGAGCCGGTACCGTCGGACCATGTGCTGACAAAATCCTTCTTCATCCTTCCGGAATTCCCGGGACGCTTCAGCGGCAGCCCACTCTGGGTCGAGGCCTCGCTCGACGCCAGCAACACCGAGAACCGCCCGGTGCGCGTCGGCGACGGCGTGTCGCCGATCATGATCACCGCCAATGATTTCGCCGGCGCCTGGGCTGTCGACGAGAATGGCGACCCGCTGCTGCCGACGGTCCCGCCGGACCCGATGCAGCGCGTCTATGCGTTGCGCGCCGGCGTCAACATCATGATGTACATGCTGACCGGCAATTATAAATCCGATCAGGTGCATGTGCCGGTGCTGCTCGAACGGCTGGGGCAGTAGCGGATGAGCTGGTCGATCTCCTTCGAACCCCTTGTTTCCTGGCCGCTCTTCGGCCTGCTGTTCGTGCCGCTGCTGCTACTTGCGCTTGCCGGCCTGTGGTTCCGCCAGCGCGGTTCGGCCTTACGTTTGATCGCCCTGCTGGCGCTTGCCGCGGCACTGCTCAATCCGGTGTTCCTCGCCGAGGAGCGCGAGGCGCTGAAGAGCGTCGTTGCTCTTATCGTCGACCGCAGCCAGAGCCAGGATATCGGCGACCGCGCCAAGCAGACCGACGCGGCGTTGGCCGGAATGCAGCAGCGGCTTGCCCGCTTCAAGCAGTTCGACGTGCGCGTCGTCGAGGCCGGCAAATCGGAAGCCGCTGACGACCGCACCGAAACAAGGCTGTTCGGCGCGTTGGAAGGCGCCTTCCGCGACGTGCCGCCCTCGCGCATCGGTGGCGCGATCATGATCACCGACGGCGAGGTGCACGACACGCCGTCCGGCCCGCCGGAGTTCAACGCACCGCTGCATGCGCTGATCACCGGCAACGAACATGAGAAGGACCGCCGCATCCGCTTCGAGAACGCACCGCGCTTCGGCCTTGTCGGCAAGCCGCTCGACATGACCTATCGGGTCATCTCGACCGAAGGCGACGGCGCCCCGGTCGATGTGCGGGTGTCGGTCAATGGCGAGCAGGTCTCGGTCGAGCATGCGACCGTTGGCCAGCCGATGAAGCTGCAGGTCACCATTCCGAACGCCGGCCGCAACATCGTCCAGCTCGGCATCGACCGCGAACCGGGCGAACTAACCGATGCCAACAACCGCGCTATCGCGCTGGTCGATGGCATCCGCGAAAATCTGCGCGTGTTGCTTGTTTCCGGCGAGCCGCATGCCGGCGAGCGCACCTGGCGTAACCTGTTGAAGTCGGATGCCTCGGTCGATCTCGTCCACTTCACCATTCTGCGTCCGCCGGAAAAGCAGGACGGCACGCCGATCAACGAATTGTCGCTCATCGCTTTTCCGACGCGCGAGCTGTTCGTCGAGAAGATCAAGGATTTCGACCTGATCATCTTCGACCGCTATCAGCACCGCGACGTGCTGCCGATCCTTTATTACGACTACATCTCCGAATATGTCGAAAAGGGCGGCGCGCTGCTGATTGCCGCCGGCCCCGAATATGCCGGCGAGAATTCGATCGCCCGCACGCCGTTGAACGCGGCGCTGCCGGCCATGCCGACCGGCGAGGTGGTGGACAAGGCCTACTACCCACGCCTGACGGAGCTCGGCCAGCGCCATCCGGTGACGCGCGGGCTCGACGGTTCGGCCAGCGAGCCGCCGCATTGGAGCCGCTGGTTCCGCACCATCGGCGTCAAGAATCCGGAAGGCGAGGTGGTGATGAAGGGCGCCGACGATCGGCCTCTGCTCCTGCTCGACCGCAAGGGTGAAGGCCGTGTCGGCATGCTCTTGTCCGACCAGGGCTGGTTGTGGGCGCGCGGCTTCGAGGGCGGCGGCCCGCACGTGCAACTCTACAGGCGCATTGCCCACTGGCTGATGAAGGAGCCCGAGCTGGAGGAAGAACGGCTCACCGCCGACGGCCGCGGCATGATGCTGGAGATCCGCCGCCAGACGATGAGCGACGATCCGGGCGTGGCCCAGGTGATCACGCCGTCCGGCAAGGCAGTGGCGGTAAAGCTCCAAAAGTCCGAACCCGGCATTTTCACCGGCAGCGTGCAGGTCGGCGAGATCGGCCTCTACCAGGTCGGCAATGGCGACCTTACCGCTTTAGCCCATGTCGGCCCGATCAACGCGCCGGAATTCTCCGACGTCGTCTCGACCGAGAACAGGCTGAAAGCGCCAGCCGAGGCGACCGGCGGCAGCGTGCGCCGGCTGGCGCCGTCGTCCACGCTGGGCACTCTCGCCGGTGGCGTGACACTGCCCTCGATCGTACCGGTCCGCTCTTCAGCCGCCGCCTCGGGCGACGACTGGATCGGTCTGCGCACCACCGACGACAGCGCGCTCAAGGCGGTGTCGCGCGTGCCGCTGTTCGGTGGTTTCCTCGGCCTCGGCCTGCTGCTGCTCGCCATCGGCTCGATGTGGTATCGCGAGGGGCGCTGAGCCTTCTTACCTCTCCCCTTGTGGGAGAGGTCGGATTGCCCCGATTTGTCCTTCACAAATCGGCTGGCAATCCGGGTGAGGGGTAACCCTGGCGCCAAGCTGGAACACCCCTCGTCCGTCTCGGCGCTGCGCGCCGAGCCACCTTCTCCCACAAGGGGAGAAGGAAAAACGCCCCTACTCTTCCGGCTCGGTCGTAAACAGCAGCGGGTAGCCCTTGGCCTTGCCGGCGTCGGTCGCTCGCGTCGCTTTGGTTTCGGCGATGTCGCGGGTGAACACCGCGACCACGCAGACACCGCGCGTATGCGCCGTGATCATGACGCGATGCGCCTGGTCTTCGCTGAGCTTGAATTCGCCTTTGAGCACCGTCACCACGAATTCGCGCGGTGTGAAATCATCATTGACCAGGATGACCTTGTAGAGCTTCGGCCGCTCGGTCTTGGGCTGTGTCTTGGTGCGCGGTTTGATGACGGTCTCGGGCATCGAATCCACCAGCTAGAGCAACTCCCGGAAAGTGTGAAACGCTTTCCGTCTGGAATTGCGCCAAAACAAAAGGAACTGGGTTATCACTTTCACTCTGTCATGCGGGAAAGCGTTCGTCCATTTGTCCGCGCGCGATAGCGGCGGACTGGACGATCAAACCTATGTGGTAAGGCGCCGTCTGTTGTTCAACGGCCAGGTCGCCCCGCGGTGCGACGCATCGTTGTTCCGGATCGTCCGAAGCCTGAGCCGTCATCCATGTCGGAACCGCGCTCGACAAAGGCGAAGAATATCCAGCCGACACAACCGATCACCGTCGCGCCGGTCAGCACGATCAGGATCCAGGATTGCGCCGGTGTGATGTAGTCGAAGCTTGAGGTGATCAACGGCGCGAACAGCTCGGGCTCGGTCCGGCCGCTGGCGGGATCCGGTACCGGACTGGCCGTGAAGATGATCAATGCGCGTGCCGCCGCGGTGGCGACCAGGCCGCCGAGTGTCAGCGAACGCATCAGGGACGAAAACCGCTTCTTCATGCGGATTGTCCTACAGCACCGGCATTGCGATCGGGTTAAAGCGTCGCGGTTGGCGCGGGCTGAAGCTGCCGGGTCGGCTTCTCGCGCCAATAAGCCGCCCCGGCCGAAACGGCCGGAACGGCTTTGCAAGATCAGATTGCCGAAGCCTGAGATCAGGTCTTCGGAGCGTCCTTCTTCTCGGTCTTCTTGGCGACCTTCTTCGCGGCCTTCTTGTGCTTCTTGGCCTTCTTCACGACTTTCTTCGCCGGCTTGGCAGTAGCGTCGGCAGCCGGAGCGGTCGTGGTGGTGGTGGTGGTCGAAGCAGCCGGAGCAGTGGTCGTCGCGGTGGCGGCGTTGCCGAGAGTCGGCATGGCGAAAGCGAGAGCAACGGCAAGACCGGTGGCAGAGAGGATGGACTTCTTCATGGCTTCATTTTCCTTTTTGGTGCAGGTCTGTGAGAGCGTTACTGAGCGGGATCGATCGGTGTCACTCCAAGCAGCTTCAAAGCGTTCGCGAACATCCGGATACCCTGCGCCTGTTTCTTGGCGGCACAGAACCGGTTGCCCTTTCTTTGCAGTGCTTTCGCCGCGGTGACCTGCGTTGCCGCGGCATGGGTTTCGAGGGCTTCGTCAACTTGACGGCTGAGATTGGTGCAGCGCTCGGCCCGGGTAAGTGGAGCGACCTTTGCCGTGGTCGCGACCTTGGCGGGGGTCACGACCTTCGTGGGGGTCGAGGTGCCGGCTGCTGCTGTGATGAGCGACATGCTGAGCAAAGCACCCATCACGCTGATCCAGAACCTCTGCATTGGTCTTGTCCGTTACTCCGGAAACTTGCGTCGCAGCCATCACCTGACCGCCACGGCACCGGTTATGCCCTTGAAATTTTTCACCAGTTTTTCCCGACTGTAGAATTTTGTTTCTGGATTGTTTCTGGGAACTCCGGCGGCCCGGCAATTGTGACCACTGGCCAAGATGTGGCCCGAATTCTATCGTGTGGGTGATCGGCGAAGCGATGCCCGGCTAACAGAATGGTAGGTTTCTGAGTGAAATCCGATGCGCACATACTGATCGTCGATGACGACAAGGGCATACGCGACCTGCTGCAGGAGTTTTTCCAGAAGCGCGGTCTGCACACCACGGTCGCCGGCGACGGCACCGAGATGGAAGCGGTCCTGCGCCGCACGCCGGTCGACCTGATCATCCTCGACGTCATGTTGCCAGGCAAAAGCGGCCTGGAGCTCTGCCGCGAGATCCGCGCCAACTACACGACGCCGATCATCATGCTGACGGCGGTGACCGAAACCACGGACCGCGTTGTCGGCCTCGAAATGGGCGCCGACGACTATGTGCCGAAGCCTTTCGACCCGCGCGAATTGCTGGCCCGCATCCGCGCCGTGCTGCGGCGCAACGGCACCGCGGAGCCGCGACGGCCGGCCGCCAAGCAGATCTACCGCTTCGCCGGTTGGACCATGGATTGCGCGCGCCGCCGCCTGACGGCGCCCGACGACGTGCGGGTGGAACTGACGATGGCCGAGTTCAATCTGCTGCAGACCTTGGTCAAGAGCGCTCAGCGCGTGCTGACCCGCGAGCAGCTCATCGAGCTCTCCGGCGGTGACACCGGCTACAGCTTCGACCGCAGCGTCGACATCCTGGTCAGCCGTCTGCGCCGCAAGATGGAGGACGACCCGAAGACGCCAAAGCTCATTCTCACCGTGCGCAGCGGCGGCTATCAGTTCCTGCCGGAAACGACGTCCGAATGAGACGTTTCCTGCCGCAGACGCTACCCGTCTGGGTTCTGCTGATCGTCATTGCCGGTCTGATGATCAGCCAGGTCGCCACGCTCTATATCGTCGCGCGCGACCGTGCCGCCGCCAATGATATCGTCGATCTCTACCGGCTGAACGACCGCGCTTTTTCACTTGTGCAGCTGATGCATGACGCCACGCCCGAGGAGCGCAAGGCGACCGCGTCGGGACTGTTCGATTCGACCTATGCGCTGACGGTTTCGGATACGCCCGCCGTCACCTCTTCGATCGCCGGCGACGATGAGCTTGCCGAGCTCGAGGACATCCTTGTCGGTCGCCTGTCGAAATTCGGCATCACGGATGCACGCGTGCGCCGCGATCCCCCGACACAGGAATCGGATGTCCCGGATGGCGATACCACCAACAAGGATGTCGGCCAGGTCGAACGCGACCTTTTGGTGCTGGCCGCCGATTTCGCGCAGAGCGACAAGCTGACGGCGTCGCTGCGTTTTGCTGACGGACAATGGCTGAACTTCACCGAACCGATCACGCCGCCGGGACCGATCCTGAGCCTCGACAGCCTGCCGCTCTATTCGCTGATTGCCGGGCTGGTCGTGGTGATGTCGATCTGGTCGCTGCGCCGGCTGACCGCGCCTTACCGGATGATGGAAACCGCGGTCACGCGCATCGGCAATGACCTGAAAAGCCCACCGATCGCCGAGAGTGGCAGCCGCGAGATCCGCGCCGCCGCAAAGGCGATCAATGCCATGCAAATGCGGCTGCGTGACTATGTCGAGGATCGCGAGCATCTGGCGGCGGCACTCGCGCATGACTTGCGCACGCCGCTCACCAGGATGCGGCTGCGTCTCGAATTGCTGCGCAAATCGCAGGCGCGGGCGGCGTTGGCGCACGACCTCGCCGACATCGAGAGCATCGCAAGCTCGGTCATCGACTTCGCCAAATTCGAGGTCACCGAGGAAAAGGCCGAACGGATCGATTTCTGGTCGCTGGTGGAATCGGTCGCCGACATGTTCGAGGACGCGTCTTTCGAAGACGACACGACACCGTCGCGCGGCTTGATCTGCGTGGCGCGGCCGGTGGCGTTGCGCCGCTGCATCACCAACCTGATCCAGAATGCCGTCACCTACGGCAAGAAGGCGCATCTCGGCGTCAGGCGATCCGGCGATACCATCACGCTGTCGATCCGCGACGAAGGCCCGGGCATTCCGCAGTCAAAGCTCGATACCGTGTTCGGCTCCTTTGTCCGCCTGGAAGAATCGCGCAATCGTACGACCGGCGGCCTCGGCCTCGGCTTGACCATCGCCCGCAACATCGCGCGCGGCGCCGGCGGCGAGGTCCGCCTTTCCAACGATCCCGGCGGCGGCCTGTTGACCGAGTTGCGCCTGCCTGTGGCAGCTTGAGTCAGGAGCCACTGCGCGCGTCGGCTGCGCCACTGGATCGGTCGCATCATCCTTGGGATAGTGCCGCCCTCCCCGCATAAGGAACCCGCAGCCATGTTTTACGCCGTCCTTGCCTATCACGTCGAAAACACTGTGCAGTCCTGGTCGCCCGGCGAGGATGCGGCGCTGATGAAGGACCTGCTCGAGGTCAACACAAGGCTAACCAGCGAAGGTAAGCTCGGGCCTGCGGCGAGGCTGGGTTCTACGGCCGATGCCGTCACATTGCGCGGCTCGGCCGACGCCATGGTGATCGACGGCCCCTTCGCCGAGACCAAGGAGCAATTGTTGGGCCTCTATGTGCTCAACTGCGCCAGCCAGGACGAGGCGATTGCCGCCGCCCGCGATCTCAAGCGCGTCAATCCCAGCGCCGTCTACGAAATCAGGCCGATCATGCTCTACCGGCCTGGGACGCCGCTTTCCGGAAGCGAGGATCGCTCGCCCGGGACACCATGAAGAGCTGACTGGCGTGACTTGGCCACTCGTCGCGATCAATTCATGGTCGCAAGAGCCGCTCAGGCCTCCATCTCACGTCCCAGCCGAACCATCTCACGCACCAGAAGATCGAGGTCTTCGCGGCGGGTGCGGTGATTGGCAATCGCCACCCTGAGGCAATGCCGGCCCTGGACGGTGGTGTCGGACAAAGCAGCGATGCCCTCTTCCTGGAGTCTCAGCATGATTTCGGTGTTGAGCGCCTTGAGATCTTCCTCGGATGCGCCTTTCCGCCGGTGGCGGAAGCTGACGATGTTGATCGTGGTCGGCGCCATCAGCTCGAGCTCCGGCTCCGCCTCGATCAGCCCGGTGAGGTAGTGCGCCTGGGCGATGTTCTGGTCGATCAGCCGGCCGAATTTCTCAACGCCATGTTCTTTCAGCGCCATCCAGATTTTTAACGCGCGGAAGCCGCGCGATGTCTGCAATCCGTAGTCGTGCAGCCATTCGCCGGAAGCGAGGCCGCGCGGCGCCGATTCCAGATATTCGGGTGTGACGGCGAAGGTGTTGCGGTGGGCCGATGCATCCCGCACCAGCGCGCAGCCGGCTTCGAATGGCGCATGCAGCCATTTGTGCGGGTCGAGGGCGATCGAATCCGCTTGCTCGATGCCGGCGACCAGCCGCCTGTTCCCCGGCGCGATGGCGATCAGCGCGCCGATGCAGCCATCGACATGGAACCACATGTCCTGTTCGGTCGCCAATGCGGCCAGCGCCGCAAGATCGTCGATCGCGCCGGTGTTGACGGTGCCGGCGGTACCGATGACGCATGCTGGCTTGAAACCTGCTTCACGATCCTCGGCGATCGCTGCCTTGAGCGCGTCGATATCGATGCGCAAGGCGGCATCGGTCGGGATGCGCCGCAGCGCCCGGTTGCCGAGGCCGAGCGCCTCCATGGCCTTGCGGTGGCAGGAATGGATCTGGTCCGAGCCATAGAAACGCAGCGGTTTCGGCATGGCGCCGACACCGCGCTCCCTGACATCGACACCGGCCTTGACGTTGCGCGCCACGGTCAGCCCGATGATGTTGGCCATCGAGCCGCCACTGACCAGCGTGCCGCTGGCCGAGGCCGGGAAACCGAGCATCTCCTTCATCCAGTTGACCACCTGGCTGTCCATCAGCCCGGCGGCGTGGTTGCCGCCGCCGAGGTTCGAGCCCTGGATCGCCGCCAGGAAATCGCCGAGCGCTCCGGTGAAGTTGCTCGACCCCATGTACCAGGACCAGAAGCGCGGATGGATGTTGCCCATCGGATAAGGCATAACGTTGCGGGCGACCTCGCCATAGACTTCCGCCGGCGGCATCGGTCGATGCGGCAAAGTTGACTTGAAAAACGCGCGCACGTCGGCCGGCATATCGCGCCAGACCGGGCGATCGCGAACATCGCGCAGATAGCCGACCGCATCATCGACGATCCGGTGCGACAATGCCTGCATGTCGGCCCAGTCTCCCGGATCGAGCGTTTCGTCCGTCCCGGTCGTGTCGTGAAAGCTATCCATCGGTCTCTCCTGTCAGCCGGCGCTGACACACGCAAACGCGACGCCGCCATATCGGAGCGGCGCCGCGGTCTTTTCCTCAGGCGTCGAACTGGCAGCCCGGCGTTGAGCGCGACAGCGCCGTCTCCTCGGCATCCATGTCGGCCTCGATGCCGTCGAAGAGCGGCGTCGACATGTACCGTTCGCCGGTGTCGGGCAGCATGCACAGGATCACCGAGCCGGCCGGCGCGGTGCCTGCGATCTGGCGGGCCACGGCGAAGCTGGCGCCACCGGATATGCCGGTGAAGATGCCTTCCTGCTGCGCCAGGGCCTTTGCCCATTTGATGCCTTCAGGGCCGGCGATCGGCACCACTTCGTCATAGTAGTGCTTGTCGATCGCCTCCTGCAGCACGTTGGGGATGAAGTCTGGCGTCCAGCCCTGGATCGGATGCGGCTCGAAGGCCGGATGGCTGGCGGCCGGCGCGCCGCCGGCGCCGCGCTCCTGTGGCTTGCCACTGCCGAGAAGCTGCGCGTTCGCGGGCTCGGCAAGCACGATCTTGACCTCGGGTCGTTCGCGCCGCAGCACGCGCCCGACACCCGCAACGGTGCCGCCGGTGCCGTAGCCGGTTACGAGATAATCGAGCCTGGAACCGGCGAAGTCATTGATGATTTCGCGGCCCGTCGTCGCTTCATGGATGGCGGCATTGGCTTCCGTCTCGAACTGACGCGCCAGGAACCAGCCATTGGCCTCGGCAAGCTCGACCGCCTTCTTGTACATGCCGAAGCCCTTCTGGGCGCGCGGCGTCAGCACCACTTTGGCGCCCAGCATGCGCATCAGCTTGCGGCGCTCGATGGAGAAGCTGTCGGCCATCGTGACCACCAGCGGATAGCCCTTTTGCGCGCAGACCATGGCAAGCCCGATGCCGGTGTTGCCACTGGTCGCCTCGACCACGGTCTGGCCCGGTTTCAGCTTGCCGCTGCGCTCGCCTTCCTCGATGATGTTGAGCGCCAGCCGGTCCTTCACTGAGGCCGCCGGATTGAAGAACTCGGCCTTCACATAGATCGTCGCATGCGCCGGGCCGAGATTGTTGATGCGGATCACCGGCGTGTCGCCGACCGTATCGAGAATGCTATCGAAACGCTTGCCGCGCCCGGTCGTGGTTCTGATTTTCAACTGATGCAACATGATTGGCTCCTTAATGTGCTCACACGCCGGTTACAGGCCGGCGGCTTCGGCGGCGTGGTCTCGACACCTTGCCGCGCTAGTTGCGTGTGACTTGCCGGCAATTCGGCAACGGCCGCATCCGGCCCTATCTGGCTGCCGGATGCGCCCTGTCGTGTTTGGTGATAGAAGATGGAACGACTGGCCAGCGTGGGAATGAGCGTGGAAACGGGCGTGGAATCCGTTCGATCGACCCCGGAGGGCGGCGATGCTTCCGGCCTGTCCATCCGCCTGCTGGGGCCGCTTGCGGTCGCGCGCGACGGCGTGCCTGTCGCGCTGCCGGCCTCGCGCAAGCTGCGCGCGCTGCTTGCCTATCTGGCGCTGGCGCCACACCCGGTCAGCCGCAGCCGGCTCTGCGAACTGTTCTGGGACGTGCCCAACGATCCGCGCGGCGAGCTTCGCTGGTGCTTGAGCAAACTGCGGGCAGCGCTCGACGAACCGGGGTTGCATCGTGTCGAGACCGAGGCCGATACGGTATCGCTCCGCCTTGATGACGTCCATGTCGACGCGCTGGAAGCCGCGGCGGCGGTGGCTGAGGGCATCGAGACGTTGGATCTCGAGCACCTGCGAAGGCTTGCCGAGCTCTTCGCCGGCGACTTTCTGGACGGCCTCGAGCTCGACCGCAGCCCACATTTCACCAGCTGGATGACGGCCCGGCGCCGGCGTTTTCAGTCGTGCCATATCACCGCTCTCGAACACATGGCCGGCCTTCTTGCGCCCGACACCGGCGAGGCGGCGGCTGTCATCGAAACCTGGCTGGAACTCGCGCCCTTCGATGGACGCGCGCATGGTGCGCTGCTGGAAAACCTGGCCCGGCGTGGACAGATCGGCGCCGGCGAAGCGCATCTCGCCACGGCCGAGCTGCTCTTCCAGTCCGAGGAGCGGGATTTCGCGCCGGTTCGCGAAGCATGGCAGCGCATCAGGTCACGTCAATCCGTTGCGCCGCCTTGCGCTCGCGCGATCCCGGACCTCTCGCTACAAGCGCCGATTGCTCTCGACGAGCCCCGCTCGGCAGCGACCGGCCGCGCCTCGCTCGCCGTGATGCCATTCACTGAGGATGCCGGAGCCACCCGCGGGGGGCTTGCCGACGGCCTGACCCATGACATCATCACGCGGTTGGCCAAGTTGCGCGATTTCTTCGTCATCGCCCGCGGCTCGGTGTTTGCCTTGGCGGAGAAACAGATCGCGCCGGAAGATGCCGGACGCATGCTGAATGTCGACTACGTCGCGACAGGTTCGGTCCGCATTTTGCCGGGCCGGGTGATTGTCTCTGTTGAACTCGTCGAAATCCGCACCGCGCGCATCGTCTGGACCGACACTTTCGAACGCAGGCCCGATGACATTTTTGCCGTGCTCGACGATATCGGCAACAGCATCGTCTCCTCCATCGCCGCCGAGATCGCGACAGTCGAGCGCAACCACGCGCTGCTGAAGGCGCCTAACTCGCTCAACGCCTGGGAAGCCTATCATCGCGGCCTCTGGCACATGTACCGCTTCACCCGCGAGGAAAACGTGCAGGCGCAGCATTTCTTCAGCGAGGCGCTCAAGCTCGACCCGACCTTTGCCCGTGCTTATTCCGGCCTCTCCTTCACGCATTGGCAGAACGCCTTCCAGCGCTGGGGCGACCGCGATCGCGAAACCGCGCTTGCTTTCGAAAGCGCCGGCCACAGCCTGCTGGTCGATGATCGCAATCCCGCCGCCCACTGGGCGATGGGCCGCGCCCTGTGGCTGCGCGGCGAGCAGGATGGCTCACTGCTGGAACTGGCAAGCGCCGTCGACCTCAGCCCCAACTTCGCGCTCGGCCACTACGCGCTGTCGTTTGTCCAGTCGCAGTCGGGCGATCCGCAATCGGCGATCGGCTCGTCCGACCATTCGCGCCATCTCAGCCCCTTCGATCCGCTGCTGTTCGGCATGATGGGCGCGCGCGCCATGGCGCATGCGCGGCTGGGTGAATATGACGAAGCCGCCGAATGGGCGCTGAAGGCGGCGGCCCGACCCAACGCCCATGTCATCATCCTGGCGATCGCCGCGCATTGCCTCGCACTGGCCGGACGGCAGAACGAGGCGCGCAACTTCGCCGCCGCGATCCGCAAGACGTTGCCGGACTATGGCGCCGATGACTTCATCGCAACCTTCCGCTTCGACCGGGATGCCGAAGCGCTGTTCCGCAACGGCGCCAAGCGGATCGGATTGCACTGAGCCCGCCAGAGCAATTCCAGGAACGTGCGACGCGGTTTTCCGTCCGGAATTGCTTTATCCTTCAGTGCACGAGCGGACCGCTGGCTTTGCGCCAGGCGTCTATGCCGCCCTGGATGTGACGGGCGCTGCTGATGCCGACATCCTGCGCCGCTTGCACGGCCATCGCCGAGCGCTCGCCGAAGGCGCAGTAGAACAGGATCCGTTTGGCTGTCGATTTCGCCAGTTCGTGCAACATGCCGCCGGCGGCGATGTTTTCCTGCAGCCGCCCATAGGGCAGATGGATCGCTCCGGGAATGACGCCGTGGCGCTCGCGTTCTGACTGCTCGCGCAGGTCGATGAGCGCGACGTCCGGCCGCCCGACCAGCGTCAGCGCCTGCTCGGCGCTCACCGCCCAGCCGCGCGAAGCGATGTCGTCCTGATGCAGGCCGACCTTCATGTTGGCCGGCACCGCGACATCCATCATCTTGGGGTTGGACAGCTTCAGATTGTTCATGATGTCGACATACTCATCGACCGACTTCACCTGCAGGCGCGGATTGAAGGCCTTCTCCTCGCCGATCGTCGACACGGTCTCGCCCTTGTAATCATGTGCCGGGAAGATCAGCGTCTCGTCGGGCAGCCTGAGCAGCCGGCCGAAGATCGATTCATATTGCTGGCGCGGATCGCCGTTCTGAAAATCGGTGCGGCCGGTGCCGCGGATGAGCAGCGTATCGCCGGTAAAGACCCGGTCGGGCAGGATGAAGCTGTAGGAATCGTCGGTGTGACCGGGCGTGTAGATGACGTCGAGCGCCAGCCCCTCGATGGCGAGCTTGTCGCCGTCGGCAAGCCGCATCGACACCACGTCGGCCTTGGTCTGCTCGCCCATCACGGTTACGCAATGCGTCCTGTCGCGCAGCGCGCCGAGACCGGTGATATGATCGGCGTGAAGATGCGTGTCGACCGCCTTGACCAGCCTGAGGTCGAGCTCGTTGACCAGTTGCAGGTAGCGCTCGACCTTCTCCAGCACCGGATCGATGATCAGCGCCTCGCCACCCCGGCGGCTGGCAAGCAGATAGGAATAGGTGCCGGAAGCGGAATCGAAGAGCTGACGGAAGATCATTCTCGGGCTCCTTGCGCCAGCCGTCCGTGGCCGGCTGCAAAGCCAGTCTAAAACAAGCAGCGGGTGCCCGCCAGCGGGACACCCCGTACCTGTTCCAAAGGCGCAAGCCTTATCGCCTGAGAACCGCGCTCAACACATCGCGGATCCCGATCGCGCCGACGAAGCGCGAGCCTTCGTCGAACAATGCCACCGGCGCCGTCTGCGAGCGGTGCATGGCGAGCATCACCGTCTTCAGCGGCGTGCCCGGGGTGGCCCAGAACACCTGGGCTGCCTCTTCCGGTTGAGCCTCGACGTCGGCGCAGGACACCCATACCGCCGGCTTGCCGTCGCGTTCGGCCGCCGCCACCAGGCCATGCTCATCGATCTTGAAGCGCGTCGTCTTGCGCCGGTCGAGCCACACCCAGCCGTCATCGCCGTGCTCGAGGTCGCGGCTGTCGCGCATGACGTTCCAGGCGGTGAGGACCGACAGCGGATTCACGTTGGCTATGAAATCGCGCACATAGTCGTTGGCGGGTCTGAGAACGATGTCCTCCGGCGCGCCGGTCTGGACGATGCGTCCGCCTTCCATGATGGTGATGTGGCTGCCGATCTTCAGCGCTTCTTCGAGGTCGTGGCTGACGAAGATGATGGTCTTCTTCAGCTCGGCCTGCAGCTGCAGGAGCTCGTCCTGCAGCTTGGTGCGGATCAGTGGATCGAGCGCCGAGAACGGCTCGTCCATCAAAAGGATCGGCGCTTCGGTGGCAAAGGCCCGCGCCAGGCCGACGCGCTGCTGCATGCCGCCCGAGAGCTCGTGCGCGTATTTCTTCGACCATTGGTCGAGATTGACCAGTTTGAGCTGGCGATGCACGCGCTCCTTGCGCTCGGCATCCGGCACGCCGGCCAGTTCGAGACCGAGGCCGACATTTTCCTCCACCGTGCGCCACGGCAGCAGGCCGAATTGCTGGAAAACCATCGCCACCTGCTTCTGCCGCAACCGGCGCAAGGTCGGCTCGTCGCAAGTGACCACGTCGACGGTCTTGTCGCCGTCCTTGACCAGCACCTGGCCGCGCGACACGACGTTGAGCCGGTTGACGGCTCTGAGCAGTGTCGACTTACCGGAGCCGGACAGCCCCATCAGCACCGAAATCTCGCCTTCGTGCACGGTGAGACTTGCCCCGGCGCAGCCCAGCACATTGCCGGTCTTTTCGAGGATCTCGGCGCGGGTGGCACCCTTGTCGATCATCGCCAGCGAGCCAGCCTGATCGGCGCCGAAGACAATGTCTACGTTCTTGAAGTCGACAGCGACGGTCATTTCTTGCCTCCAACCCCGATGCGCGTCATCCGGTCGAGCACGATGGCGAGCACGACGATCGCCAGGCCCGCCTCAAGTCCGAGATCGATGCGGCGGGAGCCGAGCGCGCGGTTGATTTCAGTGCCGAGGCCGCCGGCGCCGATCAGGGCCGCGAACACCACCATCGACAGCGACAGCATGATCGACTGCGTCAGACCCGCCATGATGGTCGGCAGCGCCGACGGCAACTCGACTTTCCACAGCAGCTGGCTCTTGGTGGCGCCGAAGGCTTCGCCCGCCTCGATGATCGACTTCGGCACCGAAACGACGCCGAGATGGGTGAGCCTGACCGCGGTCGGGATCACGAAGATGATGGTGACGATGAGGCCCGGCGCATTGCCGAGACCGAACAGTGTCAGAACCGGGATCAGGTAGACGAAGGTCGGCAGCGTCTGCATCAAATCGAGCACCGGCAGCATGACGCGGTAAACCTTCGGCTTGTGCGCCGCCCAGATGCCGAGCGGCACGCCGATGGCCATGGCCATGGCGGCGGCCGCGACGACCAGCACCAGCGTCTGCACCGTCTGTTTCCAGAGGTTCTGATTGATGATGAAGATCAGACCGAGGAAGACGCCGATGGCAAGCGGCCGCGAGCGCTGCAGCAGCCAGGCAATGATGGCGATAATCAGCGCCAGCAGCACCGGCGGCACCAACAGCAGCAGATCGACCAGCCCGTTGAGGATGAAATTGAGGCCATTGGAGAAGGCCCTGAAGATGGTGTCGAAATTATCAGTAAGGAAGCCGAAGAACGCTTTTCCCCAGGCGCCTATCGGGATTTTGTGATCGACCATGAATTGCGAAATCGGATCCATCTTGCCCCTCTTCGTCCATGAGCCGTCCCGCTCTCGGCTCGCGCAACGTCATCTTGTCACACGATATGAAAAAGGGCAGCCTTTTCCAGAATGGCTGCCCTCTTATTTCGGTCACGCCGAAATCACAGTCGGCTCAGCTTCCTAGCGCGGTCTTGATCGCCGCCGCGGCATCGCCGCCGTCGAAGGTGGTAACGCCCGCGATCCACGGCTTGACCGCGTCGGGGTTCTTCTTCAGCCAGTCTTTCGCCACCGTGTTGGCGTCGCCGCCCTTCAGGATCGCGTCCATCATCTGGCCTTCCATGTCCAGATTGAACTTCAAATTGGCGATGAACTTGCCTGCATTCGGGCACTCGGTGGTGTAGCCCTTGCGCACATTGGTGTAGACGGTGGCGGCGCCGAAGCCACTGTCGCCCATGCCGTCGAGATAGGTGATCTTCATGGCGCCCATCACCGGATGCGGCGTCCAGCCAAGAAAGGCGATCCATTCATTGTTCTTCATCGACTGTTCGGCCTGCGTCAGCATGCCGGCTTCCGAGGATTCGACCAGCTCGAACCCTTGGAGATTGTCCTTCGGGTTCTTGATCATGTCGAGGATGATGCGGTTGCCGTCATTGCCGGCTTCGATGCCGTAGATCTTACCGCCGAACTTGTCCTTGAACTTGCCGATGTCGGTCAGCGACTTGACGCCGGCGTCGGCGACATAGGTTGGCACGACGATGCCATAACCGGCGCCGGTGAGGTTGGTGCTGATCGTCTCGACCGAACCGTCAGCGGTGTAGTCCTTGATGTCGTTGGTCATCGACGGCATCCAGTTGCCGAGGAAGACATCAAGGTCCTTGTTCTTGAGCGACGCCATGGTGACCGGAACCGACAGCTGGATCGTCTGCGGCTCATAACCGAGCGCGGTGAGCAGAACGGAGGCGACGCCGGTCGTCGCCTGAATGTCGGTCCAGCCGACATCGGAGAGACGCACCGCCTTGCAGCTTGCCGGATCGCCGGCGTAAGCGGCGGTCGTGGACAGCAGCGCCGCCAGGCCGATGCCGACGACGATAGATTTCATACGCGACATGAACTTTCTCCCATTGCAATTTCTGCGGCAAAGCGAAGTCACGGTTCTTGCGCCCGCCTTGTTTCGTCAGCCAAACACCATTTTGATGTTGTTTCAAGCGGCGCAACATCACGATGAACGGCGCGCGCTGGCCATTACGCGACATGACAGGTTTTTGAACGACATGGAGTTTTTGGTGGACGGAGCCTGTGCCCCCTCCCCGCGCGGCGGCAAGTCGGCTTAAAAGGCAGCCATGGCCAAACTCTACTTCCACTATGCGACGATGAACGCCGGCAAGACGACCATGCTGCTGCAGGCGTCCTACAACTATCGCGAACGCGGCATGTCGACGATGCTGTTCGTCGCCGGCCATTACCGCAAAGGCGACAAAGGGCTGATCTCGTCGCGCATCGGCCTTGAGGCCGAGGCCGAGATGTTCCGCGATGGCGACGATCTCTTCGCCAGGGTCGCCGAGCATCACCAGCATACCGCGGTGCACTGCATCTTTGTCGATGAGGCGCAGTTCCTCGAGGAGGAGCAGGTCTGGCAACTGGCCCGCATCGCCGACCGTCTGGGCATTCCGGTCATGTGTTATGGCCTGCGCACCGATTTCCAGGGCAACCTCTTTCCCGGCTCGCGCGCGCTGCTGGCGATCGCCGACGACTTGCGCGAGGTGCGCACCATCTGCCGCTGCGGCCGCAAGGCGACCATGGTCGTGCGCCTCGGCCCGGACGGCAAGGTGGCGAAACAGGGCGACCAGGTGGCGATCGGCAAGGACGTCTATGTCTCACTCTGCCGCAGGCATTGGGAAGAAGAAATGGGCCGCGCCACGCCCGACGACTTCATCGGCTTCGTCAACGGCTGAGGCAGGTTCCGGTGGCCGGGACACGCCGCATCGGGAACCGCCAGCCAAGCCGCACGCCCAGTGTCGCCAGCGCAATAAGCATCATGCCGGCGGCCTGTGCCAGGCCAAGCGGATGCGCGTACAAAGCCCAGTCGATGATGATGGCGACAACCGGATAGATAAAGGTGATGACGCCGATCACCGGCGTCGTCAGGCGCGGAAAGGCTGAGTTCATCAGCACATAGGCGATGCCGGTGTGCAGGACGCCGATCCCGACGAGCCACCCCCACGATGCCAGCGCAATAGCATGACCGATGTCGGCGAACGGAGCGAGCATCACGACGCCGACCAGCGTCTGGCAAAGCACCGTGATCTCCGCGCGCTGCTGTCCAAGGCCCTTGGCCAGGATCGTCGCCACCGCGTAAAGCAAGGCGGCGCCGAGCGTCAGCGCGATGCCAAGCGCCCAGCTCGCATTGGCATGGCCATGCGTGACCACAAGGCCGCTGGCCAGGACAACGCCAAGGAACGCGCCGAGCATCCACAGGATCTGGTCGAGCGAGATGCGTTCCTTGAGGAAGACGACGCCGATCAGCACTACGAAGAACGGCTGCACATGATAGACGATTGTCGTGGTCGCGATCGATGTCATGGCGAAACCGGCGAAGAAGGCCGTCCAGCTCAGCACCATGCAAACGCCGCCAAGTGCCGCAAGCGCCAGCCGGGACGGTGACAGCGTCCGATCCGGCAGATAACCGCGCAGCAGGCACCACGCGGCCAGGAACAGCGAACCGAACACGCACCGCCAGAAGACGACGGTGATCGGGTGCTGTCCCGATTCCGTCACGAAGGCGCCGACCGTGCCGGCGATCACCATCGCCAGAGCGAGGCTCGCGGCGGGGAAACGGGCGGTCGATATGTCCCTCATTGCGGCGCTCCAACGGGTCGAAATCCATCTGACTCCTTGAATCGATTTCAAGCAAGCGAATAGAATTGTGATGATCTATTCGATATGCTGATAGCACCATGGCCGCACCGCTCGATCTCAACCTGCTGAAAACCTTCGTCGCCGTCGTCGAGACCGGCAGCCTGTCCAACGCCGCGCCTCGCGTCGGCCGCAGCCAGTCGGCGGTCAGCATGCAGATGCAAAAGCTGGAGGATATGGTCGGCAACCAGCTTCTGGTGCGTGGGCCGAGAACGGTCACCCCCAATGCGATCGGCGAGGATTTCCTCATCTATGCGCGCCGACTGCTGAAACTATCCGACGAAGCGTGGGCCAGCGTCACCCGGCCGAAGGAAACCGGCAGCGTGCGCCTTGGCGTGCCGGACGATTACGCCGCCTTCCTGCTGCCGCCTGTCCTGTCGCGCTTTGCCGAGGATCATCCGCTGGTGACCGTCGAACTGGTCTGCGAGCAATCGACCGCGCTGGTCAAAACCCTGGCGGAAGGCAGGCTGGACCTGGCGATCGTCACCCGCCTGCCGGAGCAGCCGCTCGATGTGATCCGGCTGGAACGCTTCGTCTGGGTGGCCTCGCCCAACCATATCGCCTGGCAGACCGATCCCTTGCCTGTCGCTCTGTTCGAGCCTGGCTGCGCGGCGCGCATGAATGTCCTCCAGGCGCTTGGCGATGCCGATCGGTCCTATCGCTGCACCTATTCCAGCGCCTCGTTGCTTGGCCTGATCGCGGTCGTTCAGGCCGGGCTCGCGGTGGCTGGCCTGGCGCAGCGAAGCGTGCCGTCGTCGCTGCGCGTCATCGGCGCCAATGAGGGGCTTCCGGCGTTGCCGGACCTTGAGATCGGCATCTTGCGTAACCCGCTGTCGACCACGCCAGCGGTCGATCGGCTGCATGAATTCCTGCGCCGCGATCTGGCACAGCAAGCCTGACTTGCATGGCAGCGATCGGCCGGGGCATTGTTCACGCACGATATAGGAAGGAGCCTTTGCCGCAATGCAGCGTTTGTTAAGGCCCCCGTGCTAGTTTGCGTCATCTCGTTCCAGCCAGAACTCTCCGGGGTCAGCCATGCTTCGAGCCATTTCGCCTGCCGCCATCTTCCTTCTCGCCGGCAGCCTCGCCGCGCATGCCGATGGCGATGCGGCGCTCGGCAAGAAAGTCTTCAACCGCTGCATCGCCTGCCACGAGGCCGCGACCGATCGCGACAAGGTCGGCCCGCATCTGATGGGCGTCGTCGGACGCAAGGCCGGTTCGACGGAAAGTTTCGCCGGCCATTATTCGCAGTCCATGAAGGATGCGGGCGCTGCGGGTCTCGTCTGGGACGAAGCAAACCTCACCGAATATCTCAAGGCGCCCAGGCAGAAGGTCCCCGGCAACAAAATGGCCTTCGCCGGGCTGACCAACGACGCCGACATCGCCAACGTCATTGCCTATCTCAAGGCCGATCCAAAGCCGTGAGCGGCACTCGCAAGCCGGGCGCCGCCTGGTAATCGAGCGATGGTCAAGCCGGCTATCGGCCGATTTGCCAAGTACGGCTAGACGCTTCTTTCAGGTCACCTCGCAGCGCTTTGCGTTTCGTAAAAACAATGACTTAAGACGCATTTGTCAAAGCCGATCAACGACTATGCGCATTACTCGCGCTGTGAGCATGCTTGCCTTGCCTTTCAAGAACCCGGCCAATCCTTTTGTTTTGGCGCCGGCCCTTGTCTTCCTTCTTTCAATCCCTTGAAGCCCCACATATATTCGCCGCCACGACACGGAAACGGATGCCGAAGCGGGAGGCCCCAATGGCGACATTGCAGAATTTCGATGCCGAAATTGCCAAGACCAAGCAGGTCGTGCAGGACATGCGCACCAAGATCGAGCAGTCCGGCACCGTGCTTGATACGCTGGCCACCGCCGACAAGAAGATCGGCGACGCCAATTTCGACATCGAAAACGCCCGCATCGAGGACGTGCTCAAGCAGCAGAAGGTCATGGAAGGCAACATCGCCGACCTGATCATCGGCCTTGAGGACGCCACCAACGTCTTCGGCGCCGAATTCGAGAGCATGAAGAACTACACCGGCTGGGAAAACTTCGTCGGCGTGTTTTCGGCGCAGCGCAAGCAGCGTATGCGCACCGACCGCGTGCGCAACATGTCGCTGGCCGGCAATCTGCAGGAGCTTTTGGCAAAGTCCGACACCATCGTCGGCATTCTGAAGGCGCAAAAGCAGATCCTCGACCAGCGCTACAAGACCTCCGAGGCCAGCCTGTCGCAGGTGATCGAGCGCCGCAAGGTGACGATGGCCAACCTCGAGGCCGTGCAGAAGCGCATCGAGGAGCTCAATCCGATGCTGCTCGACATCGAGAACAAGATCGCCGCCTCCACGACCCAGAAGGAGCGCACCGAGCTTGAGGGCGAACGCTCGAAGATGGCGACCGAATACAATGAGAAGCAGGCCAAGGAGCAGGAACTGCTTGCCGAAAGCCAGACGCTGGAACGCTACACGTCGATGTTCCAGACCTTCGTCGATTCGCTCAACAACCAGATCGCCGCGCAGTCGACGCTGATCAACAAGCTGACCATCGACACCGAGCAACGCATCGTGCTGTACAAGGCGCTGGAAGACTCGCTGAAGACCGCCGCCCAGCAGGACGTCGCCCATAAGATCAACACGCTGGGCAGCCAGGTCGACAACACGGCCGAGGAGACGATGGCCGGGATCGGCGCCGCGTCGCAGAAGCACATTGGCGACCTGCTCGAAATGCATGAGAAGAACATGGTGGCCTCGGCCGACATCCAGCGTCGCAAGAAGCTTGCCGACGACGCCTTCGCCCGCCGTTTCGACGACGTGATGAAGAAGCACAATTCCGCCAACTACGTGCAGTCGTAAGCGACGCGGTGGCCTTCATCGCAACGGCAGCCTCATGACACCTGAGAACGACGCGGCGGCGCGCTATTTCTCCGCCATCACGGCGGCGCTGAGCGGCCTTGAAGTGTTCATGCGCGACGACCGTTCGCCGCTATACCGGCATGGCATCGTCGCCAAGATCGTCGCCGAATACATCGCCCGGCTGGACAAGTCCTTTGCCTGCTGGCGCAACCGGCTCGGCTTCATGGACACATTCCGCATCTCGCGCGCCGACAGCGGCTATCCCGTCTTCCAGAACCTGCTCGAATTGGAAAACGACCGCCAGCAGGCCGACGCCAGGCTGGCCAACATCCCGCAGGCGGCCGAATTGCGCGAGGAGATGGCCGACTTCATCCTGCGCCACAAGGAATTCCCCGAGGCGCTGCAGAGGTCGATGGCCGAAAGGCTCTATCTGGAGGACGTCAAGAGCGAGACGACCTTCGGCCCCTTCACGCTGGCGCAGACGGCAAATGTCTCGGTCAATCCGAAGACTATGCGGCCCTATTATCTCGTCCATTGGGCATGCTTCGATGGAAGCGCCAACCTGCCGCTGGTCTACATGGTGACACTCGAGGATTCTTCCGAAAGCATGGTGCGACAGCTGGTCGACGGCAGCACCGGCAAGCTGAACGAGCGCATCGATATCCCATTGCCCGTGGACGGCCTGCTCAATCCCGAGCTTGCGCACCGCTTCGACGACTTCACCGAGAAGAATTCGGCCTATACGCTGTCGCCGGCGACGATCGCGGTCAATCTCGACAAGGATTTCGAGCCGCTGCATCCCAAGCAGCTGCGGCGCGTGGTGCTCGGGCCTTTCTACTCGGCCGGCATCACCGACAATAATTCGACGGTGACCGAGGTGCTGACCAAGGTGCGTAAGCCGGAAAACGCCTGGCTGCTGACCTGGACCATCCAGGAGGTCTTTTCCAAGAGTGAGAAGCCTGGCCGCAAGGGACTGTTTTCCAGCGAGAAGACGACGCAGGAATTCTTCATCAACACCGACGACCTGGAAGCCGCCCGCCAGGGCGTCTCGAGCTATGAGAACCATGCGCTGATCCCGCACGAAGCCTACCAGGCGCTCTACGCCGCCGGCGAAGCGCAGAAAATCTTTTCCGGCTACAAGGTCCACATCCTGTCCAACGGACAGGTCATCAGCGACGTCTGATTTCAACCGCGGAGCATCCTTCATGGACACCGGGCTGACCACGATTTCGGAAGTGGCAATCGAAAAGCACCGCGCGCTCGCGCAGAGCTTCATCACGCGCATCGTCGTGCTGGAGGATCCGGCGCGCGAGTCGGGCACCGCGCTTGCCGGCACCAACCGCCGCTTCGTCTCGACGGTCTCGGTCGGTTCGGTGCGCCGCACACGCGAGGTCGAGCTGGTCAAGACCGTCGCCGCCATCCACCCCGATGACCAGCTGATGACCATCCCGCAGCATACGCTGCTCTACCGCGCCCGCCGCGGCCTGGCGATCGCGCTGGCGATCTCCGATGTCTTTGCCGAGGGCTCGGATCTTGAGAGCCTGCAGGCAAAGAATGCCCGCGCCCCGCTCGAAGGCGACGAAGCAGGAACCTTCAAGAAGCTTCTGTCAGCCTCGGCTTACGTTTCGGCCTTCAGCTTCGCTTCCTACCTTTTCCAGCTGATTGACAGCGACGGCGAGGCGCCGAACGACATCCACGAACCGGATTTCCTGTTCGACACCCCGCAGGACGCGGTGAAGTCCATCGTGGCCGGTCTCGACAAGGCGATTGCCGGCACCAAGGACGATGCCGACCTGATGACGCGGGCGCGCGCCTTTGCCCGCGTCGCCATCGACGGACTGCTGGCGCGCAAGGGCCGCTTCGACGGCATCGGCCCGTTCGAGAACGCCCATATCCGTATCGATGTCGACGATTTCACCCTCGACGGTTTCGATGTCGCGCCCGGCAAGCGCTCCAAACCGCTGGTCATGACCTTCAAGAAGCCGGAAGAGGTCGTCGGCAACCACATCGCCAAATACCAGTCGGTCAAACTGGCCAAGATGCTGATGGCCTATGATTTCGAGCGCGAGCTGAATCCGTTCGTCGAACTCGGCGGCTTCCTGTTCACCTTCATCGGCGACGGCGCGCCCGGCACCGGCAAGACGACGCTAATCCAGATGATCGCCGGCTTGGTCAATGATTATTGCCAGGTCGCCTCCTATCCTTTCGCCTATGAGAATTTCGGCGTCGACCAGATCTCGTCCTATCAGGGCAAGTCCGGCCAGAACTGCCGCCAGTTCATCAACAACGTGCTCAATCCGCGCGTCATCGGCTTCGGCACCATCGACGACATCGACCAGGTGGCGGCGCGCCGCTCCGACGACCGCGCTTCCGCCGGCCAGCAGGAAATCACCGGCGTCCTGATGGACGCCTTTGCCGGTGCCGCCACCGTGGTGCGCGGCAACTGCTCCTTCGGCATGTTTTCCAACTATCCGGAAAATGTCGACGACGCGCTGCGCCAGCGCGCCGGGGCGCGCTGGCTGGTCGACGGCCCGCAGACCCGCGACGACTATATCGACATCTTCGTTTTGCTCGCCGGCAAGAACCACGAGATCCCGCTCGGCGATCATAAGCTCTATGCCGCGCAGGAAATCCAGCGCGCCGTCGAGGAGGCCTATGAGGAGCATGAAAAGCCGCAAGAAGACGGGCTGATGAAGGTTTACGAGCGCTACATGAAGGAAAACGGCGCGCCCAAGACCATGGCAGACATCGGCACCTATCTGCACTTGATCAAGGATGCCGAGCCGCGTTTCACCGGCCGCGCCATCAAGAACGTCACCGACGCCATCAAGATGCGCGCCATGGACATCGAGCTTCCCGACGAGTGGTTCGAGAAGCCGGAAGCCTTCATGCACAAGGGCTATGACGACAAGAAAGCCATGATCGAGGAACTGCGCGGGCCGTTCTCGATGGATATGGTCATGCAGGAGATCAACCGCTACGCCGATTCCGAATTCCGCTATTCCGACAAGTCCGACGACGCGGCGGTGGAGAAGCTTTTGCGCGATGCGCGGCTGCGCGAGAGGGCGGCGCGCGAGATGGAGGAGATGAAGAAGAAGGGCAATTGGAATGCGTAGACCTTTGCCGACGGCGGCGGGGGCGCCGCCCGTCGCCAAAAAACCCGACCTGCTGCGCGATAACGACCTGATCTACGGCCGGCTGCTGACGGTCGACGAACCGCATCTCATCCAGCGCTACAACAAGGCGCTGGCCGCGTTCGGGCTGCAGCCGACGAAGCTCACGAGCTTCCAGATCGACCGCACCGGATTCTCTCCGGAAATCGCCGAGGAATGCGGCGACTACGATTATCTCGACCCCAACGAGGTCAACCGCCGCTTCATCATCCTGACGCCGTCGCAGATCGCGCTGCCGGTGGTGCACACCGCCTTTTCCAACACCTCGCAACTGATGTTCGAATTCATGTCCAAGAACCAGCGCGCCATCGACGCGCTGACCATCAAGGATGTCATCTACGGCGAGATCGAGGATTCCGTTCCGCTGGTCAACGACATCGAGGACCTGCTGTCGATCAGCCAGGTCGAGTTCAAGGTGCTGTCGGCCGAAGATGTGCTGGGCAAGGCCGCCGAACTCGGCAAGCTCGTCGACCGGCTGAAGCAGGAGCCCAACGCCTGGCGCGACAACGCCATGCTGCAGCGCATGGTGGACCTGGCGAAAGTCTGCGGCGACATCCGCGAGAACGCGCTGGTGCCCGACCAGGTGATCTTCCGCCACAACGCCTACTGGACCAGCCATTTCGGCGGCCTCTATGTCTTCGTCGACCCCGACATGACGACGGTGATCAGCGACCCGACCGTGCCCGGCTTCCGTCGCTCGCGGCCCTGGCAGGTGAGCTACCTGTCGATCAGCGATGCCGACAAGGTGTTCAAGTTCCTGGCCTCGACCGGCCGCATCGAACTGCCGCGCGCCTCCTGGATCGAGGCTTCGGGCTATCTCGAGCATCGCGCCGAGATGGTGGTGCGCGCTTTGATCCGTGAGGCCGAGCCCAACCGCAATCTGACCGATGTCGACAAGGTCTGGCTGCAGACCTGGATCCACGGCCATGCCGACCTGATCGCCAAGGACGGCAACTTTCCTTTCCTCAATGCCGCCAAGCGCGAGATCGCCCAGTTCGGCCATCTCAAGATCGAGGATGTGCCGCCGCGGCAGCGTTTTCTTGTGGTGCGCGCCAAGCCCGACCATCCCGATGCCTGGCTGACCAACCAGCTGATCTCGGACTTCGTGCCGCAGGATTTCGTTTCGCGCTATGTCTTCAACAAGCCCGGTTTCTACAGGGACTATGATGGCTTCAGCGACGCCTGGCGCTCACATGTTGTGGACGTTCTGAAAACCACATATTTGAAGGACAAGGCGGCGTTCCGTGCGCGCCTTTACGGCCTGACTGACTAAACGAAATGAACCGTCATTTCGTCCCAACCTATTGTTTTGGCGCATGATGTTATCCAAAAAGTCTGCAACTTTTTGGCATCATGCTTAGGGGTGCCACAGCCATGCTCGACCCGATCGTGAATTTCTTCACCCGCATTTTCCAATGGATCGGCCGCGGCATAGGCCTTTTGATCGGCATCCTCCTGTGGCCGTTCCTGTGGGCCGGCCGCTGGTACGGACAGCGCGGCTGGATTCTCAAGGCCGTAGTCGGCCTGGCCATTGTCGTGCTCATCGGCCTCTACGCCAACTTCTTCTACGCCACCCAGTGGTGGAACAATTTCGATCCGAACTACCCCGATAAATACACATTCGAGAAGCGCAACGTATCGGCAGGAGAGCAGGTCGCGGCCGGCGCCGGAACCGACACCGCCAAGACCTGCGGCAATTCCGGCATCGCCCAGGTGGCTGCCGATCTGACTGATTTCAACGTCAATCAGAACGCCTGGATCTCGTCGATGATCCTCTACAAGCTTGGCCTGTTCAGCATCGACTGGGATGACACGCCGTGGATGGACAACAAGGCCTCTTTCCAGCGCGGCATCAATCAGGCGGTACGGCGCACCGCCACCGAGCTCGCCGACAATCTAGGCCGCGTGCGCACCACCTCGCAGATCGATAGCGATCTGCAGGATGCGCGCGGCAATCTGCAGTTCGACGAATACACTTGGTATTTCGGCATCAACCCGTTCGGCCCGAAGACGCCGACGCCGAGCTACTATCGCGACGCCGTGCGCAAGCTGCGCTCGTTCAATGCGCGCCTCGCCACCTGCCAGGCGACGTTCGATGCCCGCGCTGACAATCTGAAGCAATATATCGACCGCATCGCATCGGACATCGGCTCGACCTCGGCGATCCTCAAGGAGCGTGCCGAAAACCACAACAATGGCTGGTTCGACTTCCGCGCCGACGACCGCTACTGGTTCGCCTATGGCCAGCTCTATGCCTATTACGGCCTGATGAAGGGCGCTCAGGCCGATTTCGAGAACGTCATCAAGGAAAAGCACCTGCAGAGCCTGTGGGATACGATGGACGCGCAGTTCGTTTCGGCGCTGAAGATCCAGCCCTTCATCATCGCCAACGGCCGTGAGGATGGCTGGCTGTTGCCGACGCATCTGACGACCATGGGCTTCTACATCCTGCGCGTGCGCTCCAACATGGTCGAGATCAGCAACGTGCTGACCCAATAGGACCGGCTTCTGGCCGTCAGGGCGATGGCGGATTTGCGCCCTCGCCCCTGTCGCTTTTCGCGCATTTGGCGGCTGTTTTGAGACGGCGGAGCGGCTCCCGCTCTGGCTTCTATACGGCGCAAGCGACCGGGCCCTTGGATCCGAACAGGGTCGAACCGGGAACACCAGTATTTTTTCTTAGCAGGAAACATAGTTGCATGAAAGTTGACGCCGCGACAGCGACAAGGGTAGAACATGCCCTAGCGCCGGCACGGCGTCTCGAACATGCACAAATGATCAAACCCTCAACCGTCCAATCCAGAGGAACGCCGTCATGGCCGAAGTGAAGTCCGACATCGAGATCGCGCGCGCCGCCAAGAAAAAACAGATCCAGGAGATTGGACAGAAGATCGGCATTCCGACCGAACATCTGCTGCCCTATGGCCACGACAAGGCCAAGATCTCCGCCGAGTTCATCAAGTCGGTGAAAGGCAACAAGGACGGCAAGCTGATCCTGGTCACCGCCATCAACCCGACGCCGGCCGGCGAAGGCAAGACCACGACCACGGTCGGTCTGGGCGATGGCCTCAACCGCATCGGCAAGAAGGCGATCGTCTGCATCCGCGAAGCCTCGCTCGGTCCGAACTTCGGCGTCAAGGGCGGTGCCGCCGGCGGCGGCTATGCGCAGGTCGTGCCGATGGAGGACATGAACCTCCATTTCACCGGCGACTTCCACGCCATCACCACGGCGCACAATCTGCTTTCGGCGCTGATCGACAACCACATCTACTGGGGCAATGAGCTCGGCATCGACACCCGCCGCGTCGCCTGGCGCCGCGTCATGGACATGAACGACCGGGCGCTGCGCGAGATCATCTGCTCGCTCGGCGGCGTAGCCAACGGCTATCCGCGCGAGGCCGGTTTCGACATCACCGTCGCCTCGGAAGTGATGGCGATCCTGTGCCTGTCCACCGACCTCAAGGATCTGGAAAAGCGCCTTGGCGACATCATCGTCGCCTATCGTCGCGACAAGACGCCGGTCTATGCCCGCGACCTCAAGGCCGACGGCGCCATGGCCGTGCTTCTGAAGGACGCCATGCAGCCGAACCTTGTGCAGACGCTGGAGAACAACCCCGCCTTCGTGCATGGCGGCCCGTTCGCCAACATCGCGCATGGCTGCAACTCGGTGGTCGCCACCACGACAGCGCTGAAGCTCGCCGACTATGTCGTCACCGAAGCCGGCTTCGGCGCCGACCTTGGCGCTGAAAAGTTCTTCGACATCAAGTGCCGCAAGGCGGGCCTTAAGCCGGCAGCCGCCGTCATTGTCGCCACCGTGCGCGCCATGAAGATGAATGGCGGCGTCAAGAAGGAAGACCTCGGCAAGGAAAACATCGAGGCGGTGAAAAAGGGCTGCGCCAATCTCGGCCGCCACATCGAGAACATCCGTCAGTTCGGCGTGCCGGCGGTGGTGGCCATCAACCACTTCTATTCCGACACCGACGCCGAGATCCAGGCGATGAAGGACTATGTCGCCTCGATGGGCGAAGAGGCGATCCTGTGCAAGCACTGGGCCAAGGGCTCGGCCGGCATCGAGGACCTCGCCAACAAGGTGGTGCAGCTCGCCGAATCCGGCGCCTCGCAGTTCGCGCCGCTTTATCCCGACGCGATGCCGCTGTTCGAGAAAGTCAACACCATCGTCCAGCGCATCTATCGCGGCTCGGAAGCGATCGCCGACAAATCGGTGCGCGACCAGCTCAAGGCCTGGGAAGAAGCCGGCTACGGCAATCTGCCCGTGTGCATGGCCAAGACCCAGTACTCCTTCTCGACAGACCCGAACCTGCGCGGCGCGCCGACCGGCCACACCGTGCCGGTGCGCGAGGTCAGGCTCTCGGCTGGCGCCGGTTTCGTCGTCATCATCTGCGGCGAGGTCATGACCATGCCCGGCCTGCCCAAGGCGCCGTCCTCGGAAAAGATCTTCCTCAACGAAGCTGGCCAGATCGAAGGTCTGTTCTAGAGCAATTCCAGGAAAAGTGTGTAGCGGTTTTCCGTCCGGAATTGCGTGAAAACAAAGACTTAGAGCGGTTCGGCGATTCTGTGAAAAGCTGAACCGCTCTAACCCTCATCCGAACCCGAAAATGAAAAGGGGCGTCGCGATTGCGGCGCCCTTTTTGTTTGCGCGAATTTCTCACGCCACCGTCGAGGTGCCGAACTTCTTGATGCCGGCGACCGACATGGAGACGAACTGGTCGAGGATGGTGAAGAAGATATCCAGGCTGAAGCCGAACAGGAAGGCGAAGGTGAACAGGCTGAAGCCGATGCTGGTGACCTCGCCGCCGAGCTTCGTTCCGGGCGCCATGAACCAGGCCAGGATCATTCCGGCCAGCGCGCCGAGCGCGATGCGGTGGATCAGCCTGGCCAGCGGCGGATTGGGCAGCAGCGGGTTGAGGATCATGCGCATGTGGAACATGATACCACCGAGCGCGCCATAAAGCGCCGGCAGGATCCACAACGCATAGGGGCTGAGGACCTCGCCAAGCGTCTTGGCCTGCAGCGTCAGCGTTGAGATCGAGTTCGGCGTGATCGTGATGACGCCTTCGCATTGCAGGTCGCGCGTCGCCTCGTCGAAATCCGCGTTCACATCGTCGACCTGGCTTGGCGCGCCGGTAGCGCCAGCGCCCCCGAAGTTGCCCTGGTTGCCGTCGCTGTTCTTGCAGTCGAAATCGGACTGCTTGAGCGGCTGGCTGCTATCGGTCCCGCTCTGTTGCTGGGCCAGCGCGATTTCCTGGTTGCAGAACTGGTTTATCGCCATCTGTCTGGGGTTTGAGAAATCTGGGGCCGCGCCGGCTTTGCCGGGCGAAGCCGAAACCTTGCAGTAAGCCCACTGCATGCCCCAGATCGGGAACGGCGCCTCCTGGGTCATGAACCCTTGCGCCCTCACCAGCAGCGAGGAGAAACGCTGGTCGAGCGAATGCAGGCTGTCGACGGAATTGTAGTAAGCGTCCTTGAGCAGCGTCAGGTCGGTTGCCGAAGCCTGCCGGGCGGTGGCCGAGCCCAATTGCTTCTTCGTCGCCCAGACCTGCCTGATCGATTGCCCGAAGCGAGCGCTGAAATCGTTGTTGTCGATCTCCTGCAGCTCGGTGCTGATCGAAACGCCTCTGTTGTAGACATAGGTCAGCTTGCCGATGATGATCATCATCGTCACCGACAGCGCGACCAGGAAATAGGTGGCAAGCGCGGTCCGGCGCGACATGTCGCCCGGCGACCAGCCCGTCCTCAGCGCCGCCAAAGTGGAGAACGGCACAGTGGCGGAGCAGTCGTTGAGGACCGTTTGAAGCTTCACGACCTCTGGTTGGCTGGCCGTTGCATCGTTCAATTTCTCGGCGTCGCCGATCGCCGCGAACAGGGCGCTGTCTTTGAACACGCCGTAGCGGCCGTAACCGGCGACCAGCTTCGCATCCGAGAGCAGATCGGAAACAAGTGGATCGTTGGAAGTCGTCATCGCGCGCCTCCGACGACTAACCGAGATAACCCGGCACGAAACCGTATTGCGACGGACATCCACAAGGGTAGCCAGGAGGCCCGGGCGGTTGTGCCCAACACCAGAAGAATTGTGTAAAGCAGATCGTCCCGGGAGTATGCGGGGGCACCTGTGCGAAGGCAGGCCACGGCAACGTCGCAGCGCCGACCGCAAGAGCCAGGATAATCACGGTTCGTGCAACGCGCGCTTTCAAATCAGCCCCCAGCCAATCGCGCTACTCCTGATGCCGGGTCACTTTTGTGGAAATAAAGCGGTGACTTCTGTGAAGTGGGTCACGCTCTTCTTGGATTATATTTCTGCATGAAAGCAAACGGCGCCGCATCGCTACGGCGCCTTGCTTTGTTCCGGTTCAGGCGGCGTTGCGCGCCAGCGCCCGCTGGTTCGACGCATAGATCGTGTCGCGTTCCGGCAAGGTGCCGGTCTTCAGGCAGCCAATCCATTCCGCCGTCTTCAGCACCGCGGCGAAGCGCGACTGCAGCACGACGCTCACCACCCGGTGGATCTCCTCGGCCGACGCGTAGCCGGCGCTGTTGGCATAGGGCACCGCGCCCGAGGCATCGGAAAGGAACTCCACCGCAAAGCCCATATGCACGGCGTGGATGATGGTCGACAGGTCGCAATTATGCGTCATGTAGCCGACGACCGCGATCGTATCGATGCCGTTGGCTTGCAGCCACTGTTCCAGGTCGGTGCCGGTGAAGGCCGAGGGCAGTTTCTTTTCGACGTAGTGGTCACGGACGCGTCTGGCGATCTCTGGATGCAGCTCGCCGCCATGGCTGCCCTTGGCGAAGATCGGTGACGTCTCGGGCGCCACCTGCTTCACGACGACGATCTTGATGCCGGCGGCCGCGGCAGCGTCCATGGCGCGCGCCACATTGGCGACGCTCTCATTGAACGGCGGATGCTGAATGGCGAGGTTGCCGCCGTCATAGTCGTTCTGGACGTCGACGACGACAAGCGCGCGGCGTGGCTGATTGGCGGGTTCTGACATGGTGGGCTCCTTCGGCTGTGTTGATAGGGCAAAGGCTAGGCCGTTCATCGATCGGCGGAAAGTGGCCCGATTGACATCGTTCGAAAGAATTGGGACAATCTCATTTTGATTGAAAAGACATCCGCCATGAACATGCCGATCATCGCTGTTGTCGCCTTCGACGGCATCAGCCCGTTCCACCTTTCCGTGCCTTGCTTGGTGTTCGGCGCCGACCGCACGAAGCTCGGCCTGCCCCGCTTCGACTTTCGGGTCTGTGCCATGGAAGAAGGCACGATCCGCACCGATGCCGGATTGAGCATCGTCGTGCCTTATGGGCTCTCTGCGATCGATGACGCCGACATCGTCATCATCCCAAGCTGGAAGGATCTCGAAGCGCCTCTGACCGCGCCGCTCAAGCAGGCGCTCGTTCGAGCCAACCGACGCGGCGCCCTGATCGTCGGACTGTGCCTGGGCACCTTCGCCATCGCAGCCGCCGGCCTGCTTGCCGGGCGAAAGGCGACGACACATTGGGCCTATACGGACCAGTTGCAGGCGCTTCATCCCGATGTCGAGATCGATGCCGCCGTCCTCTATATCGATGACGGCGACATCATCACCTCCGCCGGTGTTGCTGCGGGACTGGATTGCTGCCTGCACATCGTGCGCGCGCGTTACGGCGCCGAGGCGGCGCAGCGGCTCGCGCGCCACGTCGTCCTGTCACCGCATCGCCAGGGCGGGCAGGCGCAGTTCATCGAGCGCCCGCTTGCGCCGACGCCCAACGCCGACCGGTTCACGCATGTACTCGACCAGGTGCGGGCGACGCTTGGCGAAGCGCACAGCCTCGACAGCGTCGCCGACGCGGCCGGTCTCACCCGCCGCACCTTCACCCGCCGTTTCCAGAAAACCACCGGCACCAGTTTTGGCGACTGGCTGGCCGACCAACGCGTGGCACTGGCGCAAAGGCTGCTGGAAGCGACGGACAAATCGATGGACATAGTCGCCTTCGAAGCCGGCTTTGGCAGCGCGACGTCGCTGCGCCAGCATTTTTCGGCACGACTCAGAACCTCGCCTGCGCAGTATCGTCGCGAGTTCTCAAGAACAATTCCGGGAAAGGTGCATAGCGGTTCTGCGTCCGCGACTGCGTAACGCGGGTCGGGCTCAGCGGCGCGCGACCGCCCGCGCCGGATTGCCAACCACCGTCGTGTTGGCCGGCACGTCGCGCGTCACCACCGCGCCTGCGCCGACGATGGCGCCATCGCCGATGCTGATGCCGGCCAGGATCACCGCGCTGCCGCCGATCCAGGCATTGTCGCCGATCGTCACCGCCCTGGCGACCTCCAGTCCGGCCAGGCGCCCGGAGGCCTCGCGATGATGCTCGGCGCAATAGATCTGTACATTGGGACCGAGCAGCGTTGCTCTGCCGATGCCCACCGGCGCGGTATCGAGAATGGTGCACCCGGCATTGAGGAAAGCACGCTCGCCTAGAAACAGGTTGAAGCCATAGGCGCAATGGAACGGCGCCTCGATGCGAGCGTCCTCGCCCGCGCCGCCAAGCAGCGCCTGCAAGGCCGGGGCGATGTTGCCGCGTTGCCGGGGCGGCAGGCTGTTGTGCTCGAACACGGCATCGCGCGCGGTGACGCGCAGCGCCTCCAACTCGTCGTCGATGCAGGTGTACCACGCGCCGGCCGCCATCTTCATGCGTTCACTTGTCGTCATGGCGGCGCCTCCATACTGCCTGCGGCCAAAGCATAATGCATCGCTGGCGAAAGCCAGTAGCCAAATGCCCGGCCTATGCTAGCCTGTTCCTGAACAGTTTGAGCTTCTGATCTTGAGGGGGTCTTCATGCTTTATTTGCTTGCCTTGCTGATCGGTGTCATTGCCGGCCTGCGCGCGATGACGGCGCCGGCCGCGGTCGCCTGGGGCGCTTATCTCGGCTGGCTGCCGGTAGCCGGCACCTGGGCAAGCTTCATGGGCCACTGGGTCGCCGTCGGCATCTTCACCATCCTGGCGATCGTCGAGTTGGTCACCGACCAATTGCCGTCGACGCCAAGCCGGAAAGTGCCGATGCAGTTCGGCGCTCGCATCATTGCGGGCGCCTTCTCCGGCGCGGTGATTGGCGCGACCGCCGGCGTCACGATGGTTGGCCTTGGCGCCATCGGCGCGGTCATCGGCACGCTCGGCGGCGCCGAAGTCCGTGCCCGGCTGGCCGCCGCCTTCGGCAAGGATCCACCTGCCGCCTTCATCGAGGATGCCGTGGCAATCATCGGCGGCCTGCTGATCGTGGCGGCGGTCGCATGAGCGCAAAGAAATTCGACGCCATCGTCATCGGCGCTGGCCAGGCCGGCACGCCGCTCGCTGGCCGGCTTAACGCTGCCGGCATGAGCGTGGCGCTGATCGAACGGAAGCTCATCGGCGGCACCTGCGTCAACACCGGCTGCATCCCGACCAAGACGATGGTGGCGAGCGCCTATGCCGCTCATCTCGCCCGCCGCGCTACCGACTATGGTGTGACGCTCGGCGGTCCCGTCGGCGTCGATTATAACGCGATCAAGGCGCGCAAGGACAAGGTTTCGGGCGCCTCCCGCACGGGGCTGGAGACCTGGATCGCGGGCATGGAGAAATGCACGCTTTACCGCGGCCATGCACGCTTCGTGACCGCCAATGCCGTGCGCGTCGGCGACGAATTGCTCACCGCGCCCAAGATCTTTCTCAACACCGGCGGCCGCGCCTCCGTGCCCGACCTGCCCGGTGTCAACGACATCCCCTATCTCACCAATTCCTCGATGATGGACCTCGATGTGCTGCCCGGCCACCTGATCGTCGTCGGCGGCAGCTATATCTCGCTCGAATTCGCGCAGATGTTCCGCCGCTTCGGCTCGCAGGTAACGGTGATCGAAAAGGCGCCGCGGCTGACCGGCCGCGAGGACGAGGAAACCTCGGCCGTCATCCTCTCCATCCTCGAAAACGAAGGCATCGCCGTCCATCTCGGCGCCGACGACATTGCCTTCGCCAAACAGGGCAACGACGTTGCCGTCACCTTCTCGGCCGGCAAACCGCCGGCGGTCGGCTCGCATGTGCTTTTGGCGCTGGGGCGTACGCCCAACACCGACGATCTCGGCCTCGACAAGGCCGGCGTCGCGGTCGACCAGCGCGGCTTCGTCGTCGTCGACGACCAGCTTCGGACTAGCGTGCCCGGCATCTGGGCGATGGGCGATTGCAACGGCAAGGGCGCCTTCACCCACACCTCCTACAATGATTACGAAATCGTCGCAGCCAATCTGCTCGACAACGATCCGCGCAAGGTGAGCGACCGCATCGAAGCCTATGCGCTCTACATCGATCCGCCGCTCGGCCGCTGCGGCATGACCGAGGCGGCGGTGAGGAAATCCGGCCGCAGCGCGCTGGTCGGCCAGCGGCCGATGACCCGCGTTGGCCGTGCCGTGGAAAAAGGCGAGACGCAAGGCTTCATGAAGATCCTGGTCGATGCCGATACCAGACAGATCCTCGGCTGCGCCGTGCTTGGGCCTGGCGGCGACGAAGCCGTGCATTGCGTGCTCGACCTGATGTACGCCAAGGCCCCGGTCGACACGCTGGCGCGGGCGATGCATATCCATCCGAATGTTTCGGAGCTCCTGCCGACCATTGCCCAGGAGCTGAAACCATTGGTCTGAGGCAATTCCAGAAGCCACGCAGCGTTTTTCCCTTCGCCATTGCATATTCCGAGCCGGAAGGCCGCTCCCATCTTTCTGCATTGCTGCATTGCAACAATGGCGCTTGCGCACCGGACACATCTAAAGTCAGTCTCGAATTTGAACCGATTCAGTCCGGACATCCCATGCCGTTGCCGATCCTAGCGCTTGCCATTGCGTCCTTCTGCATCGGCACCACCGAATTCGTCATCATGGGCCTGCTGCCAGAAGTGGCGGCGGACCTTCGCGTTTCGATCCCGTCGGCCGGCCTGCTGGTCACCGGCTATGCGCTGGGCGTCGTCTTCGGCGCGCCGATCGTCGCCATGGCCACGGCCCGCCTGCCGCGCAAGCCGGTTCTGGTCGGCCTCGCCGCGCTGTTTGTCATCGGTAATCTCTTCTGCGCCATCGCGCCCAACTACTGGCTTTTGATGGCGGCGCGCGTCTTCACCGCTTTCGGCCATGGCGCCTTTTTCGGCATCGGCTCGGTGGTGGCCGCCAGCCTCGTGCCGCGCAACAAGCGGGCCAGCGCGATCGCGCTGATGTTCGCCGGCCTGACGCTGTCCAATATCCTCGGCGTTCCCGCCGGCACCGCGCTCGGCGAAGCCTTCGGCTGGCGCGCCACTTTCCTCGCCGTCGTCGGCATCGGCCTGATCTCGGTCGCGGCTATCGCCTGGCTGGTGCCGTCCGATGTCGCTGAGCCCAGCGGCGGCGGTCTGGTCGGCGAATTGCGCGTGCTCGGCAAGCTGCAGGTCTGGCTGGCGATGCTGATCGCTTCGCTCGCCTCCGCCAGTCTGTTTGCCGTCTTCACCTACATCAAGCCCTATCTCACCGATGTTTCCGGCCTGACGACCTCGACCGTCACCTGGGTGCTGCTTCTGTTCGGCGCCGGCATGACCATAGGCAACATCATCGGCGGAAAGCTTGCCGACTGGAAGCTGATGCCGACCGTGATCGCCACGCTGCTGGCCATGGCGCTGCTGTTCGTCGTCTTCACCAAATTCGGCGCTATGCCGGCGGTTGCCATCGCCATCGTCTTCCTGTGGGGCCTGTTGATCTTCATCGTCGTGCCGCCGCTGCAGATCCGCGTCGTCGAGGCGGCTGCCGAAGGTCCGAACCTGGCCGCGACGCTGAACCAGGGCGCCTTCAATGTCGGCAATGCCGGCGGCGCCTGGATCGGCGGCCTCGCCATCTCCTGGGGCGTCTCTTATGCCAACCTGCCGCTGGTCGGCGCGGTGCTTGCCCTCATGGCCGTCGCCGTTGCCGTGCTGTCGCAGGCGCTCGATCGCCGCGCAATCCTGCAGGCACAGCCCGCCGAATAACGCTCGACGTCTTCGCCTAGCCTTCCTGCCCCACGGCGTAGCCAGGCTGGACCACTCGACAGCCCTGCCGCAACGATGCATGTGTGAAGCCTCTTGAAGCGGAGGTGTCCAATGCAAAAGACGATCGAACGCATCGCCGGTGACAGCGAAGGCGTCACTTACGAATTCCCGGTTTTCCGCTTCGACGGCACCGACAAGGCCGCACCCTCGGCCTATCTTCAAGCGGCACTCCATGCCGGCGAATTGCCGGGTGTCGTCGCCATCGATGCGCTGATGCCGATGCTGGCCAGGGCGGAAGCGGAGGGCCGCATCAAGGGGCCGATCACCGTGGTGCCCTGGGCCAATCCGATCGGCCGCGCCCAGTATCATTTCGGCGAGCATCAGGGCCGGTTCAACCTCGACACGCGCACCAATTTCAACCGTTCCTTTCCGTTGCTTGCCGCGCCCGACGCCAGGCTCTTGCCGGACGCGACCTTCGGTGGCGCCGATCGCCGGCTGAAGAACCGGCTGGTCCAGCTGTCGCTAGGCGCCGACATCGTGCTCGATCTGCACTGCGACGACGAGGGCCTTGTCTATCTCTACATCCACATCAGCCTGTGGCCGCATATGGCCGACTGCGCGGCCGCCATGGGCGCCGATGCCGTGGTGCTGTGGAGCGAGGACACCGCCGGCACCTTCGAGGGCGCCTCGATCATGCCCTACCAGAATGTGCCGGCAAGCGTCGCACGCTTCGACAAGCGTGCCGCCACCACCGTCGAATATCGCGGCATACTCGACGTCGACGGCGCTTTTGCCGCGTCCGATGGCGCCGGTCTCTATCGCCTGCTGGTGACGCGCGGCGTCGTTCAGGATCCGTCGGTTCAAAAAATCGAAAAGTTCTCCGGCCCTGTCGTGCCGCTGGAAAACATCGACATGATGCCTTCGCCCCGGGCCGGGGCGGTCCTCTACGACGTCAAGCCCGGCGACCGGGTCGCCAAGGGCGACAGGCTTGCGACCATCGTGCATGCTCCAGGCGAAGTCGGCGGTCGCACGGAAGTCTTCGCACCACAGTCGGGCTTCATCCTGACCAGGCGGTCGCGTCGCATCATCCGCACCGGCGAGGATTTACTGAAGCTCGCCGGTGACAAGAGAAGCGACGACGCGAGGTCGGGCACGCTGGAAGATTAAGCTAGCCCGACATCGCCTGCCGCGCCTTCCCCTCCAGCCATTCCGCCATCTGCCGGTAAGGCACTGGACCATGGCTGATGCGGGCAACGCCGAGTTCGGCCAGCCGCTGGCGCGGCGGAACATGCGCCAGCGCGATGATGTTGACCGGCAGCGCCGTTGCCTTGCACAGCGCCTCGATCAGCCCCTCATCGCCAAGGCCCGCTGCAAAGAAACCGCTCGCGCCGGCCTTTTCATAGGCCTTCGCCCGCTCGACCGCCTGATCGAGGAGGCCCCTGTCATGCGTATCCGGCTTCGCCTTGAGAAAAATGTCGGTGCGGGCGTTGAGGTAAGCGGGAATGCCGGAAGCCTTGACCGCCGCCGCTGCCGCCTCGACCCGCTTCACCTGGGTGGCGATTTCATAGAGGCCGGCGCCACCGACGATCTGGTCCTCTAAGTTGAAGCCGATGGCGCCGGCCTGCAAGGCGCGCGTCACCGTTTGCGCCACGACTTCCGGCTCCGCGCCATAACCGCCTTCGAGATCCATAGTCACCGGCAGGTCGACGGCGGCAACGATGCGCTTGATGTTGTCGAGCGCCAGTTCCAGCGGGATTTTCTCGCCATCGGCATAGCCGAAAGCGGCGGCGACCGGCCAGCTTCCGGTGGCGATGGCCTTGGCGCCTGCCTTTTCGACGATCTTGGCCGAGCCCGGATCCCAGGCATTGTAGAGGACGATCGGATCGCCCTTGACGTGGAGGGCATGGAAGGTCCGCGCGCGCTCGATCTGCTCGGTCATTGAGTGGTCTCCCGTCTTTTGCTGTTGGGCGGACACAGTAGGCGCGACCACCGGCCCTGGCGATGTGCCATGAACTATCGAAGCGGCGGCCACCGGATGTGCCGTTCAAAGCTGTTGCGCATCCGGTTTTTCGCCGCTATGGGTTTTCGCCATGGACATGCGTTCGAACAAGACCATTTGGTGGTGGGCTCGCTGACAGCGGCCTGTTCGAACGCGCGTGCGTGAAAAAGAGGGTGGCCGCAACGGAATGTCCGGGCGGCCATTTGTTTTTTCAAGCCATTCCCGGGTCCGTTGCCCAAGATGGAGACGGCAATGACGACAACAGTTCTGGACAACGGGGCCGAGCGCTTCGTCACCGCGGGCGGCGTGGCGATCACCCGCGAGCGGCATGACCGTCCCTATGAGGGCGCGATCGACGCTTACATCGATGGGTTGAATTCGCGCCGCGGCGCGGTGTTTTCCTCCAATTACGAATATCCGGGCCGCTACACGCGCTGGGATACCGCCATCATCGATCCGCCGCTGGTTATTTCGGCGCGCGGCCGCGCCATGCGCATCGAGGCGCTGAACAAGCGTGGCGAAGCGCTGCTCCCGGTGATCGGCAAGACGCTCGCCGGCTTGAGTGACGTGACGATCGCCGAGACCTCTAGCACGCTCATCCGCCTCGATGTCGCGAAGCCCGGTCGGGTCTTCACGGAAGAGGAGCGCAGCCGCGTTCCATCGGTTTTCACCGTGCTGCGCGCCATCACGGCGCTGTTCAAGACCGCGGAAGACGCCAATCTCGGCCTCTACGGCGCGTTCGGCTACGACCTCGCCTTCCAGTTCGATCCTGTCGATCACAAGCTGGAGCGCAAAGCGAGCCAGCGCGATCTCGTCCTGTTCCTGCCCGACGAGATCCTGGTCGTCGACCATTATTCGACCAAGGCCTGGACCGACCGCTATGATTATTCCGGCGAAGGGTTTTCGACCGAAGGCCTGCCGCGCGATGCCCGTGTGGAGCCGTTCAAGACCGCCGACCGCATCCCGCCACGTGGCGACCACGAGCCGGGCGAATACGCCAATCTGGTGCGCCGGGCGATGGAGAGCTTCAAGCGCGGCGACCTGTTCGAAGTCGTGCCTGGACAGATGTTCTACGAGCGCTGCGAGACCCAGCCTTCCGACATTTCGCGTAAGCTGAAGTCGATCAACCCCTCGCCCTATTCCTTCTTCATCAATCTTGGCGACAACGAATATCTGATCGGCGCCTCGCCGGAGATGTTCGTGCGCGTCAACGGCCGCCGCGTCGAGACCTGCCCGATCTCGGGCACGATCAAGCGCGGCGACGACGCCATTTCCGACAGTGAGCAGATCCTGAAACTGCTCAACTCGAAGAAGGACGAGTCCGAGCTCACCATGTGTTCGGATGTCGACCGCAACGACAAATCGCGCGTCTGCGAACCGGGCTCGGTACGCGTCATCGGCCGCCGCCAGATCGAGATGTATTCGCGCCTCATCCACACCGTCGATCACATCGAGGGCCGGCTGCGCGAAGGCATGGACGCTTTCGACGCCTTCCTGTCGCACGCCTGGGCGGTCACCGTCACCGGCGCGCCGAAGCTCTGGGCCATGCGCTTCATCGAGCAGAACGAGAAGAGCCCGCGCGCCTGGTATGGCGGCGCGATCGGCATGGTCAATTTCAACGGCGATATGAACACCGGCCTGACCCTGCGCACCATCCGTATCAAGGACGGCATCGCCGAAGTGCGCGCCGGCGCCACGCTGCTTTTCGACAGCATTCCCGAAGAAGAAGAAGCCGAAACCGAATTGAAGGCATCCGCCATGCTCTCCGCCATCCGCGACGCCAAGACCGGCAACGCCACCGGAACCGAGCGCACCACCGCGCGCGTCGGCGATGGCGTCAACATCCTGCTCGTCGACCACGAGGACTCCTTTGTCCACACACTGGCAAATTACTTCCGCCAGACCGGCGCCAACGTTTCCACCGTGCGCTCGCCGGTGCCGGAAGAGGTTTTTGAGCGGCTGAAGCCCGACCTCGTCGTGCTGTCGCCCGGTCCCGGCACGCCCAAGGATTTCGACTGCGCCGCCACGATCAAGAAGGCCAGGGCGCGCGACCTGCCGATCTTCGGCGTCTGCCTTGGCCTGCAGGCACTGGCCGAGGCCTATGGCGGCGAACTCAGGCAGTTGCATGTGCCGATGCACGGCAAGCCGTCGCGCATCCGCGTCTCCAAGCCCGGCATCATCTTCTCAGGCCTGCCGAAGGAAGTGACCGTCGGTCGCTACCATTCGATCTTCGCCGATCCGGTGCGCCTGCCCGATGACTTCATTGTCACGGCCGAGACTGAGGACGGTGTCATCATGGCCTTCGAGCACCGAAAGGAGCCGATCGCCGCTGTGCAGTTCCATCCCGAATCGATCATGACGCTCGGTCATAATGCCGGCATGCGCATCATCGAAAACATCGTCGCGCACCTGCCGCGCAAGGCCAAGGAAAAGGCGGCCTGAGCTTGATGGCCGAAGCCGACAACACAGTGGCGATCGCAGCCAAGGCGGCCGCGAAGCGCAAGGTCGCGAGCCTTGCCTTCTGGTCGATCGTGGTCGCCTTTGTCGTGCTCGCGCTGAAGGCCGCCGCCTGGTACGTGACAGGCTCCGTCGCGCTCTATTCGGACGCGCTGGAATCGATCGTCAACGTCATTGCCTCGGTCGCCGCCTTCTGGGCGATCCAGGTCAGCCACAAGCCGGCCGACCAGGATCATCCGTTCGGCCACCACAAGGCCGAGTATTTTTCGGCCGTGCTGGAAGGCGTGCTGATCGTGCTTGCCGCGCTTTTGATCCTCAATGAAGTCTGGCGCTCCTGGCAGGCGCCGACGCCGCTCGAACAGCCCTGGGAAGGTCTCGCCGTCAACGGCGTCGCCACCGCCATCAATGCCTTCTGGGCCTGGACGCTGATCCGCGCCGGCAGGGCCGAGAAGTCGCCGGCGCTGGTCGCCGACGGCAACCACATCATGACCGATGTGGTGACCTCCATCGGCGTCTTCGGCGGCCTGGTCGGGGCAATCCTCACCGGCTGGCAGATCCTGGACCCGGCGCTGGCGGTGATCGTCGCGCTCAACATCCTGTGGCAGGGCTGGCACGTCATCGGCTCGTCGATGAACGGACTGATGGACCGCGCCGTCGATCAGCAGGAGCATATGCGCATCCGCGACATCATCTCGGCCAACTGCAAAGGCGCGCTGGAGGTGCATGATTTGAAGACGCGCATCGCCGGCCGCGCCACCTTCATCGAGTTCCACCTGGTCGTCGACGCCGACATGACGGTCGGCGCCAGCCACGTCATCTGCGACCGCATCGAGGACGCGCTGAAAGCCGAAATCCCTTCGGTGCGCGTCACCATCCATGTCGAGCCCGACGACGAGGCGAAGCTGCCGAAAGGCACCACGGCGGTGCCTTTCGCGTAAGGCGATCCTTTATCGCGGCCTCGGAAGTTTCGGCGAAGCCTCTCAACTTTCGTCATTCTAGGGCGAAGCAGGAGCGAAGCTCCGTCGCGAAGACCCTAGAATCCATGCCGTTACCTTCGCCACGGAGTGCAACGGAGCAGAATTCCGACCCGCAGCAGCACTCATCCGTCACGGCATGGATTCTATGGTCTGCTCCGCGTCGCTGCGCTCCTTGCTCCGCCATAGAATGACGAAGCGCACGTCACGGAGCACAGGCCGACTGCGGCATCGGGGTCAACCGATAGACCTTGTCGTCGGACTTCGTCTTGCCAGTTGCCGCCTTCGAGCAGAGATCGACAACCGCCACGGCATTGTTGGGATTGGCCAGCATCATCGTGCCGTTGGCGCCGCGCTTCAGGAAAATCTCCTTCTGCGAGATGTCGCAGGAGAAATTACTCATCTTCGCGCTTGCCGAACAGCGCCACTGATCGGCCTCGCCCTGGCAGGAGTAGGTCTGCGTGACCTTGGCGCCCTTTAGCCTAGTAGTCACCGAGACCGCGATGTCGGCGCCATCTGGCCAGTTCGCCTTATCGCCGCCGGCGGCGAAGGACGCGAGTTCGATCGGACCGCGGAAGACGCGGATCGATTGCGTCATCTGGCTCGGATGCGACTTCAGATGCGCGTCGTCATAGTCGCGGCCGTAGCAGAAGGGCTGATCGGGCTTCAGCCGCACGCGCAGCGGGTCGCCGAGCGCCGGATCGATCGGGTCGATGCGGGCGAACTCCGCCTTGCAGGTCTCGGCCGGCATCGGGTCGAGTTCGAAATTGTCGTCCTCGCTGCCCAGCTGCTGCTTGTCGTACTCCGCCTTGCTCATCGACTCCGACGCGTCGGGATCCAGATAGACGTCCGGCGACAGGCCAGACAGAAGCACCTTGCCCTTGTCGTCGACCTTGACAGAGGCAAGTGTTCGATCGCAGTCCATGCCACAGCGGATGCCGCTCGCCTTGTCGCTGGGATCTTCCTTGTTGCACCAGCTGCTCGCCCATTCCGGCTTCTTGGCGCCGCGCACCGTGGTGGTGAGGAAGCCGTTATAGGAGGTATCCTGGTTGGCGGCGGGCTCCTCATTCGGCCGGCTCACCGGGTCATGGCCGTAGAAGAAGAAAATGCGCGCCACCTTCTGATGCGGATGCGCCTTGAGATGAGCGGCGTCGTAGATACGCCCAAAGCAGGCATCGGCGCCGGTTGGGCTCAATTCGGGGAGATTGGGCGGCTGTTCGGCGCGCCCCGCGCCAGCGAAAGCAAAAAGAGCGGCGCCGAACAGCGCACCCGTCATGGTCCTCGATGTCATGCGATCCTCCTCCCACCGACAGGACGACGATTATGCTAGTCTAGGAGCACGCCTTGGGCCACGCAAAATTGCGTGGCCGGCAAGCGAGGGAGGATGCAATGCTGCGCCGTGACATTTTTCGCGCCGGTCTGGCGGGGGCCGCCGGTCTTTTCGGTCTCAGCCGTGCCAATGCGGCCGCAAGCAGCGAGAAGCTCAAGGTCGTCTATCACCTCAGCGATGCCGACAAGGTCAATTTTGTCCTCGGCAACATCAAGAACCACTATGAGGGCACCGGCGGCAATGTCGATATCGCGCTGGTCGTGCATGGGCCCGCCCTTGCGGCCTTCAAGGCCAAGGGCGCTTCCGGCGCGACGTCGAGCCGGTTCGCCGGCCTCGTCCAGCAAGGGCTCGCACCGCAGGCCTGCGGCAACACCATGCAAAGCATGGAGATCACTTTGACCGACCTTTTGTCCGGCTTTGCGGTTGCCGACAAAGGCGGCGTCGTAAAGCTCGCCGAGCTGCAGCACCAAGGCTATGTCTATCTCAGGCCTTGAGTGGGCTTGAACGCCAGGCCTGCAATGGCCTACGAAAGACGATAGCGCGGAGGCCAGCCATATGACGACGCCTGTCATTCCAGATCTTGCCGGCAAGGTGGTGCTGGTCACTGGCGCCTCGACCGGCATTGGCGCGGCTTTGGCGCTGGCCTATGCCAAGCAGAAATGCCGTGTAGCGCTGCATTACAATTCCAGCCGCGACGCCGCCGAAAACCTCGCCGAAACCATCCGCGACGACGGCGGCGAGGTGTTCCTGACAAAGGGCGACTTTTCGGTTCCCGCCGATGTCGAGCGCGTCGTCGAGGAGAGTGCACAGCATTTCGGCCGGCTCGACGGTCTCGTCAACAATGCCGGCGGCATGCTTGGCCGTATCGCCTATGCCGACCAGACCGAGGCGCATTACGACGCCGTGATGGACCTTAACGCCCGCTCGGTGGTGACGGCCTCGCGCAAGGCGATCCCCTGGCTGAAGCGCCAGGGCGGTTTCATCATCAACACGTCTTCGATCGCCGCGCGCAACGGCGCCGGCGGCGGGGCCGGCCTCTACGGCTCGTCCAAGGCCTTCATCTCCAACGTGACCCGCGGCATGGCCAAGGAACTGATCGGCTTCGGCATCCGCGTCAACGCGGTGGCGCCAGGCACCATCCTGACACCCTTCCATGAGCGCTATTCGTCCGCCGAGCAGATCAAGGCCATGGTCGCGACCATTCCGCAAGGACGCGCGGGAACAGCCGAGGATTGCGTCGGCGCCTACCTGTTCCTGTCATCCGACGTCTTGAGCGGCTACATCATCGGCCAGGTCATCGAGGTCAATGGCGGGCAGTTGATGCCGTGAGCCGCCGCCTGCATACTGGGCGCCGCGTGCAACCTCGAGGGAGAGCAAGGAATGTACGGACTGATCGGCAAGATGCGGGCGGCGCGCGGCCAGCGCGATGCGGTCATGGACGTATTGCGCGAAAGCACCGGTGCGCTCCCCGGTTGCCTGAGCTACATCATCGCCACCGACCCGGTCGATGCCGACGCGATCTGGGTGACCGAGGTGTGGACCGACCAGGTCAGCCACAAGGCCTCTTTGCAATTGCCTGAGGTCCAGGCCGCGATCGCCAAGGCGCGACCCTTCATCGCCGGCTTCGAATTCCAGGTCGAAACCCATCCGGTCAGCGGCTTTGGCCTGCCCGCTTCCGAAAAGACAGGCTGAGGCGGCACCAACGCAAAATAGAGTTTTGCGCGGGAAAACGGGTTCGCATTTGACCTTGCCAGGTCTAAGAACCGGATATGGATTCCTCGCCGGAACAACCATCCCAGAACGACCAGGCACGCCTTGAACGGATGGCCCGCCTGCGCCAGCCGCGGCAATGGCTGGTGCTGCTGGTGTTCTCGCTGCTCTTCGCCGGCGCGCTAGAGCTGGCGGCTTTGCCGGCGGCACTGCTGATCGGGCCGATGCTGGCGGCGATCCTGGCCGGCACCAACGGCGCCACGGTGCGTGTGCCCCGCCCGCTGTTCGGCTCCGCCCAGGCGATCGTCGGCTGCTTGGTCGCGAGCTCGATCTCGGCCGATATTTTTCCGGTTTTCTATGCCGAGTGGCCGCTCTTCCTTGGCGTGGTGGTCGCCACCGTCGCCGCCTCCAGCCTGCTTGGCTGGCTGATCAGCCGCTGGCGCATCTTGCCCGGCACCACTGCCGTTTGGGGCTCATCGCCGGGTGCGGCAACCGCGATGGTGCTGATGGCCGGGGCTTTTGGCGCCGACCAGCGCCTGGTCGCCTTCATGCAGTATCTGCGCGTCATCTTCGTTTCGATGACGGCGGCGATCGTTGCCAAGATGTGGGTCGACACATCAGGCGTCGAAGTGCCGGCCATCATCTGGTTTCCGCCGATCGATCCGCCGGCTTTTGCTGCCACCATCGGCATCGCTCTCGTCGGCGGGCTGCTCGGAAAGCTAGGCCGGCTACCATCGCCCTTCTTTCTCGGCGCCTTCATCTTCGGCGCGGTCATGCATCTCGGCCTTGGCGTGCCCATGCAATTGCCGCCTTGGCTGCTGGCCATCAGCTACGCCATGGTCGGCTGGTCGATCGGACTGAACTTCACGCGGCCGATCCTGCGCCATGCGGCGCGCGCCTTGCCGCAGATCATCGGCTCGATCGTGGCGCTGATCGCCTTTTGCGGCGGGCTGGCGTTCGTCATCAGCCACGTGCTCGGTATCGACCCGCTGACCGCCTATCTCGCGACCAGCCCCGGCGGCATGGACAGCGTCGCCATCATCGCCGCCGCGGCGCAGAACGTCGACATCTCCTTCGTCATGGCGCTGCAGTCGGCCCGCTTCCTGGTCGTGCTGCTCATTGGCCCAAGCGTCGCCAAGCTGGTGGCGCGCAACGTCGCGAGCTGAATGCTGTTGAGCTCTGAGACGCGCTTAGTCGATATCCACGCGCGGCTGGCGATACCTGATGAGATAGCAGATCCCGATCGCCGCCGCCGCCAGTCCGGCAACGGCGCCGACGCAAAGCGCCCAGCGCGGGCCGACATCGTCCGCAACCCAGCCGACGATTGGCGCGCCGACAGCCGTGCCGCCCAGCGTTATGGCCAGCAGGATCGCCATCACCCGCCCGCGCATGGCGGGTTCGGTGGACAGTTGCACCAGGCTGATCGTCGAGGTGGTCATCGTCTGCGCCGAGACGCCGATGACGACAAGCGCGAGGCCGAACAACCAGTAGTTTGGCATGATCGCGGCGAACCCGAAACCAAGGCCGAAGATCGCCGCACCGACAAGAAGAAACGCCAGCCGCGGCTGTTCGCGTCGGGCGGCCAGCAACGCGCCGGTGACCGATCCGACCGCCATGGTCGACGTCAGCAGACCGTATTGGCTGGCTCCGGCATGAAAGACGGAGACGGACATGGTCGAGATGAAGATCGGAAAGTTGAGCCCGAACGTGCCGATCAGGAAAAGCATCACAAGGATGGTTTTCAGGTCGGGGCGCTTCCAGACATAGGCAAAGCCGTCGACAAGGCTGCCACGGCTGCGTGATCCCTTGTCCTTCAGGTGAAGCTCACCGACGCGCAACAGGCCAAGCGAGGCGAGCACAGCGGCAAATGACGCCGCATTGATCAGGAAAGCCCAGCCGGAGCCGACCGAAGCAATCAGGCTTCCGGCGACCGCCGGACCGATCATGCGCGCCACATTGAATGAGGTGGAATTCAGCGCCACGGCATTCGACAGATCTTTCTCGCCGACCAGGTCCGAGACGAATGTCTGGCGCGCCGGCGAATCGAACGCGGTCGTGCAGCCGAGCAGGACGGCAAACACATAGACGTGCCACAACTGCACGAGCCCGGTGACGGTCAGCAGGCCGAGGCCGAGCGCCAGCAGGCCCATGGCGCCTTGTGTGGCCAAGAGCAGCTTGCGCCGGTCGAGATGATCGGCGGCAAAACCGGTCCACGGCAACAGGAGGATCTGCGGCGCGAATTGCAGCGCCATCACCACGCCCATCGCCGTCGCATTGGTGTGGGTCAGCTGCGTCAGCACCACCCAGTCCTGCGCGGTGCGCTGCATCCATGTTCCCACATTGGACACGATCGCGCCGCCAGCCCAGATCCGATAGTTGAAATTGGCCAGTGAGCGGAACGTGCCTTTTGCCGGAACGCTCATCCGTCGACCGGAAAATTGCCGCCGTTGAAGCGGCCGAACATGCGCGCCATCACCACTCCCATGAGCAGGGTGCCCAACCCCAGCGCGACGACATCGGCTATGGATCGCAGGTCGAAATCGCCGACATGGATCACCAGAAGATAGCCGATCACGAGGTTCAGAAATCCCCACAGCACATTCACCGTCGAGGAGGAGTGACCCTGCCCGCGCGGCTTGGCGAAGGGACTTTGAAAAGGCCGCCCCATCACGCCACTAACGAAATGCGGCACGGCATTCGTCAGCACGGCGCCTCCAAAAAAATAGGCTATGCAGTCGGCCCACGGCATCGTCAGGCACTCCCTTTGGCGAGAAGATCGAGGATGTCCCGCGTCGTGCCGCACTCGCCGAGCTTCGGAAAAATGCGTGCAATGCTGCTGGCGTGGGCATCTGGGTTCATGTCGGTCATGGCATCGACCGCGAACGTAACGTTGAACCCGAGATCGCGGGCATGGCGTGCCGTCGATTCGACACCCATGCTGGTGGAGACGCCGGCAATCACCACCTGGGTGACATCCTTGCCCCTCAGATAGGCTTCGAGATCGGTGTTGATGAAGGCGTCCACCGTATGCTTGGTCACCGTGTGGTCGCCGGGCTGCCGGTTCAGCTCGGAGACAAGCTCCGTCCAGCCGGCAGGGAAACTTGTCACGCGCGGCGGCTGCTCCGTCCGGCCCGCGGGCGCGCCGGCAACATTGACGAGCACCACCGGCAAGCCGCGACCGCGGAACGCATCGGCGAGCATGGCGGAATTCTTTACGACCTCGCCCGTCGGATGGACCGTGGGCAGAGCGAGGATGCCTTCCTGCAGATCGATGACGACAAGCGCCGTCTTCGGGTCAAGCGTGGTCACTGTCATTTGCGTTTCCCTTGGCGATGGAACGGTGTCCGGAATGGACGGTCAGGAGGCGGCCAGCCGCTTGAGCAATTCAATGACGCTCGCCAACTGCTCCTGCTCCTGGCGATCAAGGTTGGTCTGGATGGCGCGGAACAGCCAGTCCTGGCGGGCGGCCCGACCGGCGGCGATCATCTCGCGGCAAGCAGCCGTGAGCGACAACAGTGTCTGCCGGCCGTCGCTTGGATCCGGTGCGCCCTCCACCAGGCCGGCCACTTGGAGCGCCGACACGATCGCGCCCATGGACTGTGGGCGCATGTCTTGCGCGCGCGCGAGGGCCGTGACCGTCGCCGTGCCTTCCCGCTCCAGATGCAAGAGCACCGATTTCTGCGACGAGGTCAGGTCGCCGGCATCCGCCTGCTCGCGCAGACGACGGATCAGCCGGCCGGCCACAACCCGAAGCTCGGCCGCCAAAGCCAGCGCGCGCCCGGCTTCAACATCGTTTTGGGGAGACAGTCGATCTTTCATCGCTCTCCTATGGCAGATAGAAAGGTAAACTTCAAAGTTTAACTTCGTATCTCTCATCACAAGATCGCGAGCCGCCCTGCCGCCAGGCCACACGCTGCTTGGCGTTAGAGACCTTGGCGTCCTGAAAGACCGCTATACGCACTATACATCGCCACCGGCGGCCAATCGCTCGGGAAGGAAATCGACGAAGACGCGAACCTTCGGCGAAAGGTGGCGATTGGATGGCCACAGCATCCGGAACTGGCCGCGGCCGTCGATATGGTCGTCAAGCACGGTGCGCAGCCTGCCGTCGCGCAGGGCGTCGCGCACCAGAAAATCGGGCATGCAGCCGATGCCGAGACCGGCAATCGTGGCGCCCTTGAGCGCCTCCATATTGTTGCAGGTCAGCATCGAGAGGATCTGCGGTTCAGCGCTGCCCGAAACGAACGGCCAGTGCAGCAGCCTGCCGCTGTTGAGGAAGCGGAAATGCACGCCGAAATGCCGCGCGAGGTCCGCCGGCACGCTCGGCGTGCCGTGGCGATCGAGATAGGAAGGCGCCGCGCACAGCAGCATCCGGAAGGGCGCGACCGGCCGCGACACCAGGCGTGAATCGGGCAGCTCGCCGCTTCGGATCGCAACATCGATACCCTCTTCGATGACATCGACGATGCGATCGTTGAAATCGATGTCGAGCTCTATCTCCGGATAACGGGCCATGAACTCCGACAGCACCGGCAACAACAGATGATAGGTGACGATCGGCGCTGTGACACGAAGCCGCCCGCGCGGCGTCTCACGCGTGCGCGACAGCATCGCCTCGGCATCGTCGATGTCGTCGAGGATGCGTCGTACCCGCTCGTTGAACAGCCGCCCCTCCTCGGTGAGGCTGATGCGCCGCGTGCTGCGCTGCAAGAGCCGCACGCCCAGTTCCTGTTCGAGCCGGGCCACGCTCTTACCGACCGCGGAAGCGGAAATGCCAAGCGCCCGGCCGGCCGTGACAAAACTGCCGTGTTCGGCGGTGCGGGCGAAAGCTAGAAGGCCGTTGAGACGATCCATGGCATGAACCTATTCGAGCGTTTTTGTCCGGTATGAATGGAGATCTAATACCATTTTGCCGGAAGTATCGCCAACCTATCTTGCCGTTGCAATGACACACGCCCAACCAGCTGGCGCTGCCGCAGATAGGTAAATCCATGATTTCGACTGTTGAAAACGGCTCGACCGGGAGATGGCTCGTGCTGCTCTCTGTATACCTCGCAGCCATGACGATGCCTTTGACCTTCACCGGCCCGGCTGTCGCGCTGTCCAGGATCGCGGCCGATCTCGGCGGCAGTCCCATCGCACTCAATTGGGTGACGAATGCCTTCATGCTGACCTTCGGCGCCAGCCTGATGGCCGCCGGCGCGCTTGCCGACAGCCAGGGGCGCAAGCGGATCTTCCTCATTGGTCTCGCCATCTATGTCCTTGCCTCGCTGGGTTCGATGCTGGCGCCCGACATCGTCTGGTTCGACGCATTGAGAGCCGCGCAAGGCATCGGCGGCGCGGCCGCCTTTGCTGGCGGCGCATCGGCGATGGCCCAGGAGTTCGACGGGCCGTTGCGGTTGCGCGCCTTCAGCTTTCTCGGCACCAGCTTCGGCATTGGACTCGCCTTCGGTCCGATTGCCTCCGGCCTGCTCATCGACGCCTATGGCTGGCGGGCGATCTTTGCCCTGGTCGCCATCCTCGCCGTCGCCGCCGCTCTGCTCGGCCTGCGCTTCCTGCGCGAGACGCGCGATCCGGACGCGACAGGCGTCGACTGGGCTGGCGCCATCAGCTTCACGATCGCGCTGGCCCTGCTGACCTGCGGCGTGCTTCAGGCGCCGCAAAGCGGCTGGACCGATCCACTCATCATCGCGCTGCTTGCCGCTGCCGTCATCAGCTTTGCCGGCTTCGTCATCATCGAACGCAATGTCGCCCGGCCGATGCTGGACCTCAGCCTGTTTCGCTACCTCCGCTTCGTCGGCGTTCAGTTCCTGGCGGCGGCGCCCGCCTACGCCTTCGTCGTCCTGCTCGTGCTGTTGCCGATCCGCTTCATCGGCATCGAAGGCATGAGCGAGGTTAAAGCCGGGCAATTGATGATTTGTCTTTCCGGTCCGCTGCTGGTCCTGCCTTTGTTGGCCGGGCAGATGGCGCGCTGGATCGCTCCGGCGGCGATCTGCGGCATCGGCCTCTTGATCGCTGCCGCCGGTCTTATCTGGCTGAGCCAGGTTCCCGCGGCAGACGCCGCGCTGGTGGCGCCGCTGATCCTGATCGGCGTCGGCATCGCCTTGCCCTGGGGACTGATGGACGGGTTGGCGGTCAGCGTCGTGCCGAAGGAACGCGCCGGCATGGCGGTCGGCATCTTCAACACCACCCGCGTCGCCTGCGAAGGCGTTGCGGTGGCCGTCGTCACGGCAACGCTGTCGGGCATGACCGCGGCCCGCCTTGCCGCTCAAGGAGCCGCTTCTGCGGCGAATGTCGCGGCCGCGCAATTGCTGGTGACGGGCAATGTCGGCAAAGCGGAGCAAACACTGCCGGCGGTCGGCACGGCCGATCTCGTGCACGCCTACGAGACGGCGTTCGACGGGTTGCTGATCATCCTGGCGGCGATCACCCTCGTCGCCGCGACAGTCGTCTTTCTCAGCCTGCGCGGCGGTTCGACAGCACCGCAGGAAATCGCTCCCGTGCCGGCCTGCCAGGAAGGATAGCACCCGTCATCAGCTGACGTGGAAAGACGTCAGCTGATGACCAGGCTTGCGATCCGATCACCATCGAGCGTGAAGGCCATGTCGCCTTCGCCGTTGAAGCCGTTTCCCGTCACCGCGACACGGGCATGGTAGACGCCGTCGCTATGGGCGATGCGCACGATGCGTAGATTGGATTGCACGCCGATATTGTCCGACTGGTTCCAGCTGGATATCGCATCGCGGCCGCGAAAATCGCGGCCCCAGTCGCTCAAGAGCGCGTTGTCGGTGAATGTGTCGAGAAAGGACTCGGTATCGCCCGCATTGGTGGCCTCGACGAAGCGGCGGATCGGGTCGGGCGTGGTCATCGCGTCAGCAGCCCCAAAAGGTGTGTTGAGATTCAGGTCAGGCCGAGCCGAAAATGGCGGTTTCCGAGAACCGGAGCGGAGCGTACTTGAAGTAGGTGAGCACCGGAAGCGCAGGCAGCCGTCATTTGCGGGCCGACCTCGCCTGAACATCAGCACACATTAGTCCAGTCGCTTCATCAGGTCTTCGTCCAGCCACCGGCCGAAGAAATAGACAAGCTGCTTGTGCCACCACGGCCAGTCATGGCTGACGTCGCCGCCCCAATAGTCGACCCAGGCGGGAATGGATTTGTCGCGCAGCACCTGTTCCAGCTCGCGGGTCTCGACCAGCATGCGCTCTTCCCAGGCGCCCTGCCCGCAGCAGAAGATCAACCGCAGCGCCCGCAGCCGTGCCAGCAATTTCTGGTCGACGATTCCTGGCAGATAGTCGAGCGGCGAATTGTAAAAAATGCTGCCCTCCAGCGTCCGGCCGAAGAAGTCGCGGGTCGCGTAGACGCCGGAGAGCGAAATCACGCCGCAGGCCAGTTCGGGAAAGCGGAAGACGAAGTTCGACGAATGATAGCCGCCCATCGAGCAGCCGCTGAAGAGTGGCTTCAAGCTGCGGCCGCCATTGGACTTAGAGGCGATCGCCTGCAGTTCCGGCAGCGCTTCTTCGCGCACATAGCGGAAATAGGCCTCGTGCCGGGCGATGCGATGGGTGGGATCGGCATGCTTGTTGAAGAAGGATTCCGAATCGATGCCGTCGAGCGTGAACAGCTGGATGCGGCCGGTGTCGATGAATTCGGCGAGCGCCGCGACCCCGCCTGAATCCTCGAATTGGTAGAAGCGCCCCTGCGAGGTCGGGAACACGACAACGGGCCGTCCGGCATGGCCATAGCGCTTGTATTCCATATCGCGGCCGAGATTGCGCGCATGAGCCTTGTGATAGGAGATGTCCATCGGCTCAGGCCTTTTCCGCGTGGATGTAATCGACCGCCTGGCGCAGCGCCTTCGCATCCTTCGAACGCATCTGGTAGGCGTAGTTACCCATGGCGCGGCTGAAAACCTCTTCGATGGCCTGATGATGGACGATCTTATCGCCGTGCGCGGCTAGCACGTCCGCATGGCTGTGCAAATAGTCGATGTGGCGCTTGCGGCTGGCATAGGCGGTGAAATACTCGCCCTTGTAAGGACCGCCGGCGGCATCCTTGACCACCATGTCGGCCCAGGCCGCGTAGACATCGATATCGAACGTGTAGTTGATCGCATCGGTCATCCAGGCGCCGGGCGGGCGCATGTTGACCTCGAGCGCGATGATGCGATCGTCCTTGGTTTCGAACAGCTCGATGTGGAAGAAGCGTTCGCGCACGTCGAACGCCTTCAGGATCTTGCGCCCCGCTTCTTCCACCGCCGGGCTGATTTCCGGAAAGCAGGTGTAGCTCATGTGGCGATCGTTGTTCACCGCGTCCATGATGCTCTGATCGTAACGATGGCTGGCCGCCAGCACCACCTCGCCATCGCGATTGACCAGCCCATCGAAGGTCACCACTAGCCCCTCGATGAACTGCTCCATGACGAAGGTCACGTCCTCTGGCTTGTCCTTGAAGAACTGGTCGAGTTCCTTGGTGTTTGAGATCTTGAAGGTGTTGGAGGCGCCGGAGCCCGTATCCGGCTTCACCACCACCGGATAGCCGACGCGGCGGATGAAGGTCATGGCTCCAGCGCGGTCGGAGCATTTGCGCTGTGGAATGGTTTCGACGCCGCTCTTGCGGAAGAAGGCGCGCATACGGCTCTTGCGCTTCAAATTCTTCACGAAATCGAGCTTGGTGCCATAGATGTTGAAGTCGGTGCGGATGTTGGCCTCGAGTTCCAGCCAATGCTCGTTAAGCGATTCGAAGCGGTCGATACGCCCCCATTTGTGGATGAAATGCCCTATCGCCCGGAACACGGCATCGTAATCTTCCATGTCGGGGATGCGGTAATATTCGGACAGCGCCGCCTTCAGCTTGGCATTGAGGCTCTCATAGGGTGCGTCGCCGATGCCGAGCACGGTGGCGCCGGCCTTCTTCAGACGGTCGCAGAAATCGGTGCCATTGGCTGGAAAATGCGGCGAGAAGAACACGAAGTTCATGGATGACCCCCTCCCCGGCAGCTGCCGTCGATTGCCCAAGTCTGGCGCATTTGCAGCGTAGGGGGAAGAACATCCGCATTAGGGATAATGCTCGGTGAATTCCGGCTCGGCTTGCCTCGAGGCGGCCGCTCCTGTAAGAGAGCCGCCATGACCACGCGCGCCCGCTCCGTCGCTTCCGCTCGCACCGGCTTTGCCGGCGAGACCGCACGCGCGCTTGCTTCGACCTTGCTTCTTCTCGGCCTTATCGGCGATCGCCGGGTTCGCTGAAGGAGCGCCCGGCGGTCGAACCGCCGCGAAAGCGCATGCTCCTTGGCAGTCACATCAAGCGAACGAAACTTTGGTAAAGGCGCCACTCGCCACCAATCCGTCTGAAGGCGGATCCGAGGGCCGCCGGGAGAAACGACGATGAACGCACGAGAACAAATCCGCGCAGGCGATGCCGAAACCGGCAAGCGCGCGGCCGGCCACATGCCGGATGCAGCCCGCAAGTACCAGCCCTACCCGACCGTCGGCCTGACCGACCGCACCTGGCCGTCGAAAGTCATCGACAAGGCGCCGATCTGGTGCTCGGTCGATCTGCGCGACGGCAACCAGGCGCTGATCGACCCGATGGGCCACGAGCGCAAGGCCCGCATGTTCGGCCTGCTGCTCGACATGGGCTTCAAGGAGATCGAGATCGGTTTCCCCTCGGCCTCGCAGACCGACTTCGACTTTGCCCGCTGGTGCATTGAGCAAGGCAGCGTGCCTCGAGATGTGTCGCTGCAGGTGCTGGTGCAATGCCGGCCGGAGCTGATCACGCGCACCTTCGAAGCGCTCAACGGTGCGTATCGCCCGATCGTGCATTTCTACAACTCGACCAGCGAATTGCAGCGCCGCGTCGTCTTCGAAAAGGATGTCGCCGGCATCAAGCGCATCGCCACCGACGCCGCCAAGATGATCACCGACATGGCGGCCAAGGCAGGCGGCGGTTTCCGTTTCGAATATTCGCCAGAGAGCTTCACCGGCACCGAGCTCGAAGTCGCGCTGGAAATCTGCAACGCCGTCACCGAGATCGTGAAGCCGACGGCCGACAACAAGCTGATCCTCAACCTGCCGTCGACGGTCGAGATGTCGACGCCCAACGTCTATGCCGACCGCATCGAGTGGATGTGCCGCAACCTCGACAATCGCGAGAACGTCATCGTCTCGCTGCATCCGCACAACGATCGTGGCACCGGCATCGCCACCACAGAACTCGGCTTGATGGCCGGCGCCGACCGTGTCGAAGGCACCCTGTTCGGCAATGGCGAGCGCACCGGCAATGTCGACATTGTCACGCTGGCACTGAACATGTACACGCAAGGCGTCGATCCGGAACTGGATTGCTCCGACATCACCCGGATGAAGGACGTCTACGAATACTCCAACCAGTTGAAGATACCGGAGCGCCATCCTTATGTCGGCGAACTGGTCTACACCGCTTTTTCCGGCTCGCATCAGGATGCCATCAACAAGGGCATGAAGGCGCTGAAGAAGGCCAACACGCCGCTGTGGGAAGTGCCTTATCTGCCGATCGACCCAGCCGATGTCGGCCGCAGCTACGAGGCGATCATCCGCATCAACTCGCAGTCGGGCAAGGGCGGCATCGCCTATGTGCTGCAGGCCGACTACGGCTTAAATCTGCCGCGCAACCTGCAGATCGAATTCAGCCAGGCGATCCAGGCGATCACCGACGCCGAAGGCAAGGAAGTGCCGGCCAAGCGCATCCATGATCGCTTCCTCGAAACCTATGTCGACCAGCCGGGCGCCCGGCTGAAGTTCCTCGACCACCACACCTACCCCGACACCGAGGTGAAGGGCCGGCGCGTGGTCGAGGCGGTCATCCTCGACAACGGCAAGGAAGTGACCATCACCGGCTCCGGCACCGGCCCGATCGACGGCTTCGTCGATGCGCTCTCGCGCCACGTGGGTGTCGAGATGTCGGTGCTCGACTATTCGGAGCATTCGTTGCAGCGCGGCTCCAACGCCTCGGCAATATCCTATGTCGAGATGGAATATCCGGGTGGCAAGCTGTTCGGCGCCGGCATCAACACCAACATCGTCGCGGCCTCCCTGGAAGCGGTGACTTCGGCGGCCAACCGCATCATCGCGCGTAAGGCCGGTTAAGCGGATCCAACCACTCGAGCATCGAGCATGGCGCGCTTCGGCGCGCCATGCTGCAAATTTCAAACTGGAGACGCGCAAGCCTGCCATTCGTTAACCGGCGGGGGAATTTCCGGTGGCTTACGCGATCACATAACACAAGCATCCTTGTGCGCTGGCGCGGGCGCTATATGATCGCGTCCTAACCTGTGCCGAGTTCGAAAAGGATCGACACTTGGAGCCTGCCCCGCCTGCCGCCCCCGCAGTGCGCGAGACATTGGAGCGACTGCTTGCCAGCGAAACGTTCGGACGCTCCGAACGCGCACGCAGGCTTTTACGCTATCTGGTCGAGCGCGAGCAGGCTGGCGAAGCCGATAGACTGAAGGGCCTGTCCATCGCCATGGACGTCTTCGGCAAGGACGGCGACTTCGACGCTTCGACCGATGCCGTGGTCCGCGTCCAGGCCGGCCGACTGCGCGAGCTTCTGGAACAATACTTCGCCAATGAAGGCATCGCTGAACCGGTGCGCATCGCCATTCCACGCGGCGGCTATGTCCCTTCCTATGAGCCGAACGCCATCCGGCTGGGCGACGCCAGATCCGCCTCCGGCAAGATCGCGCAGCGCGGGGATGCGACCGCGGAAGCGACCCCAACCGAGTATCCCGGAACGCCGGCCGAACCCGCGCCGCTGATGGCACCGGCAACGGCCGCACCGTCGCTGACGCGGCAGCTGCGATTCTTCTGGGCCGCCATGGCCCTGGTGATCTTGATGCTCGGCGTGCTTATCGCGCGCCAGGGCGGTGCCTTTCTCAGCGGCAAGGACACGACCAGGCCGTTCGAAACGGCGGGCGTTCAAAGCGCCGCCGCTCAGCCAGTGTTCGATTCCCTGCCGTTGATCTACATCGCGCTGAAAGCCGACGGAGCGGAGGCGGCGCGCGTCGCCGCATCGCTACGCGCCGGACTTGCCGGTTTCGACACCATCGATTTCATCGGGCGCGACGCGGACGCGACGCGCGACCGGTCCGAAGATCCGATCAGTTTCGTATTCGTTGTTGTTCCGGGGCCCGCCGCCGGCGACGTCACGGTCGAACTGCAGAGCGTTGCAACCGGACGGGTTCTCTTGTTGCGCAATCTCGCTGCCGCCGAAACCACGCCTTCGACGATCGAAAACAGCATAGCCAGCCTGCTGACCTCGACTGTTCCTGCTTCCGGCGTGATCTATAGCTACATCGACCAGAGCGCCGTCCGCACCAGCCAGATAGGATGCCTGGTGCTTGACGACCGCTACTATCTCGACATGGGCGCGAAGACGCATGAGGCCGCCTATCGCTGCCTTGAGAAGCTGACCAACGACGGCACCAAATCATCGCTGGTCTATGCGGAACTGGCGTCGCTCCATCTGGAGGCCGTCACCAGCCACTATGCCTACCCGCCGGACGCGACGCTTGAAAAGGCCATGTCGCTTGCTCACCGCGCCATTCAGATGGGGCCGATGAGCCCGCATGCGCACCGCGCCTATGGCTATCTCAACAGCCGTCTCGGCAACACAGACGAGGCGATCCGCTGGATGCGCAAGGCCCACGAACTCAACCCTTACGATCTCGGCATGGCCGCCGCCTATGGCTATGGACTGATCTTCGCCGGTAGATATGGCGAAGGGACGCCGATCCTGAACCGCGCCGTCGAATCTTTCAGCGGACATCCGACCTGGTGGGACTATGGGCTGTTCGTCGGAGCCTTCATGCAAGGTGATTTGAAAAAAGCCGCGATTGCCAGCGAGTCGCTGCGCACGACGGCGTCCAAGTCTCACTACCTGGCCGCGCGCCTGATCGGCGCCAGGATTTCCGGCCGCGACCAGCTGGCAACCGAGCTGGCCAACGAACTCACCGTCCAATTTCCGAAATTCGCCGCCGATCCGCGCGCGACATTCGTCGACCGCAAATATCCCGCTGATCTCATCGAACGCCTGGTTCAGTCTTTGCGCGCGGCTGGTATAGGCAGCCCCAGCTAGCCATCACAAACAAATTACATCGCCTGAATCGGGGCCTAGGTCGCCGCTCTAGTCCAGCCCAAGGCCAGTATGCGCCGCAGTTTATTGGGCGACATCGCTGTCTATAGAGGTTTGCACGCGGCAATCGCGAAAATTTTACTGGCTATCGATCTGGCCGGGGAGCAATTCAGCCACAATTCGCCATTGCTGCCCCTCTTCTGTCATCACGCAATCTCTTGATGCCCCCACTTCCAAATGCCGCTGAATGCGGCGCCGGCCCGAAAACGATCGTACTCCTGCATGGCTTTGGTTCCTGCCGGGCCATGTGGTGCGAAGTGGCTGCATCGCTCGTGCCGAGCATGAAAGTGCTAGCCTACGACCTGCCGGGACATGGCCATTCGATGGAATGCGATGGCATGGGCGGCGCCAAGCCGGCGGCGCAGGCAATCCTTGCTGACCTCACTGCCCGCGGGCTGGACAGGGTTCACCTTGTCGGTCATTCCATGGGCGGCGCTGTTGCGACACTGATGGCGCTTGCCGATCCAGGCAGAATTGCCACGCTGACCCTGCTCGCGCCCGGCGGCTTCGGTTCCGAAATCAACGCGCCCCTGTTGCGCCGCTACGCGGCCGCGACCGGCAAGCGAGAGATACGCGCCTGCCTGGCCGCCATGTCGAGCCCGCAAAGCCGGCCGCCTGACCGTGTGGTGGACGCGCTCTACCAGATGCGCAAACGGCCGGGTCAACAGCAAATCCTTGTCGACATGGCGGCTGTGATGACCAAGGATGAACGCCAAGGGGTCATCCCCGAGGAACGGCTGGAGACCCTGGAGATGCCGGTGATGGTGGTCTGGGGCGCGGAGGACCCCCTCTTGCCCGTCAGCCAGGTCGAAAGCCTGCCGGCGCATTTCCATCTGCATCATGTGCTGGACGCCGGCCATATGCTGGTCGAAGAGGCGCCTGACCTGATCGCCGAGATCGTGCGCCGCAACTCGCGGCGTCGCGGCAGGCGGCAACGCCCTGTGCTCGGCGCGGCGGCAAGCTGACAGGCGTATCGGAGTGCATTTTGCCGGCGATTGTGTTAACTCGCTGTTAACCAACAGCGAGGCAGCCGCCATGAAAGACGCAGGCGACAAAATCAGCCAGATAGAGCCGTCGAGAAAGCTCGCCGATGCCGTCCGCGACGTCAAGAACGCCTTCGCCGACCGCGACGACGTGATCGTGGAGATGCGCGATGCGCACCGCATGCGCCTCGATCTCCTGGGCACGGAGCTCGCATCGGTTTTCGCCGACGTTCCCGCGGATATGGACAATTTCGACTTTGCAGTCTCGTCGGGCCTGCAGCCGCGACTATGGATCGACGCTGTAAGCCACGTTGCCATGGGGCGCGATCGCCGCACCTACCGGTTCCTCAAGGACACGCGCATCGGTCGCGTCGTGCTCGCCGAATCCAGCGACATGAAACCCGTCGCCGACGCGGTGACCCGCTACGTCGCCGAGCGTGTCGTCGAACGGCAACGGATGATGGAGGGCGGCATAGAGAGCGCCGTGCCTGGTGTGCACCGCCCCGCGGTTGCCGAGGCCGAAGCGCCTATCCAGGCCGAAACCCGCCGCAACGGCTGGACCACCTTCTTTGCAGGCCTCGGCCTGATCACTGCTGGCGCCCTGGTCGGCTTGGCGGTCTCACTGGCGCTGTTCTGGGATCGCCTCACACAGATCAAGATCAGCTTCTGACGCGTTCGCCGGAGCAATTCCAGGAAAAGTGTGAGTGGTTTTCCGTCGGGAATTGCGTCAAAGCAAAGAGACAAAGCGGTTCGCCGCTTCCGTGAAACTGTGAACCTTTTTGGTCGCTGCCGCATCGGCGCCAAGTTCCACCACTTGCAGATCGGACGGCGGCAATGCCGGTCCGGTCAGGCCACGCCGCGTCAGGCGGAGCCGCCAGCTGCCTTTCTCGCCATCGATCTCGAACAGGTTGTACTGCGCCGCGGGATGCTTCCCGCCGGGCGCCTGGCCGGCGGCGGCAACGCCGACCACCGGCACCTTGGCGCCGCGCGGGCCGATGCTGAACAGCGACGGCAGATGCGAGTGGCCGTGCAGCACAAGTTCGGCGCCATGCCGGCGGATGAGCTTGTGGAACCGGGCAATGCCGAACAGCCTCTTGTGCTGCGTGACCGCGCCGCGCACCGGCGGATGGTGGATCATGATGACGCGAAACAGCCCCTGTTTCGCTGTGGCGTCGAGTGTCTTGCCCAGCCGCTCGGCCTGCCCCTCCATGAAGAAGCCGTTGGCCATGAAGGGCGCCGTGGCGCGCGCCGTGGTGACGCCGATCAACGCCACGTTGCCGCGCACCCGCAGATAGGGAAAGGAATTGCGGTCGACCGGGCCGTTGGCGCCGTCGCCGCTCATCCATGGCGCCCATGCGCGGCAGACCTTGTCGAAGGCGCCCGGCACATAAGCGTCGTGATTGCCCGGCACCACCGACACGTCATGCGGCGATCCGAGCGTCTCCAGCCAGTGCTTGGCCATCTCGATTTCGCCGTCGAGCGCCAGGTTGACGAGGTCGCCGGTGACGGCGAGATGGTCCGGCGCGCTCGCTTTGATATCGGCGACGATCGTGTCGATGACGGCATCATGCATGTGGCGGCGACGATTGCGCTGCCAGTTGACGTAGCCCAGCACGCGCTTGGACGCGAGGTCGCGATAGGTTACATCGGGCAAAGGTCCCAGATGAGCGTCGGAAATATGCGCAAGCCTGAACATGATCCCTTCTTAAGCGACGCGGGCGGGGCTTTCCACTCACCGTTTGCTGTTCGCTTGGCGATGATCGGATGAGCGGCGCGGCCGATCCGGAAGAAGCACTCCGCCAGACCGGCTGGCCGGGCCTGCGGGCAAGGCTGTTTCATTTCTATTTCCTGTTGCGCCGGCCGATGACGCTCGGCGTGCGCGGCCTGATCTACGACCGTGCCGTCAATTCTGTCTTCCTCATCCGGCACACCTATGTTCCTGGATGGCAATTGCCGGGCGGCGGCGTCGAAGCCGGCGAGACGCTGGAGGAAGCGCTGGCGCGCGAGCTTGGCGAGGAAGGCAACATCGCGCTGACCGCGCCGCCGGTGTTGAAATCGATGCATTTCAACCGTCGCTCCAGCAACCGCGACCATGTCGGCCTCTACCTGATCGAAGCCTTCAGCCAGACGGCGCCGAAACTGCCCGACCATGAGATCGCCGAGGCCGGCTTTTTTCCGCTCGACCGTTTGCCGGAGGCCACGACGCCGGCGACGCTGCGGCGACTGGCCGAGATTTTTGAGGGCAAATCCACGTCAGCCTATTGGTAATCGGAAACAGCTATTTCTCTTGCGTTTGAATACCTATACTTTACTTTCGAAAAGGTAGGGGAAAATAAACGTCGATGAATGGGGCGGAAACGGTAAATCTTTGGCGATATGTGGGTATTTATATCACCACCACAATTGCGCTTTATCTCGCCTGGATCGCTTTTGTGTACATATTTCCGTCAATGGAAAAAAGCACATCAACTCCCGTGAATCTGGCCATAATTTTTGTCTCAACCTCTTGCGCTTATTTTTCTTTTGTAAGACAACACGGAAGGCTTTTCGAAGGCACGAGTACTGGAAAATAGTTACCTTTTCGACGGCTGCATCATTGCTGTTTTCAATCGTTTGCCTTTTGGTTTCGATAGAGGTCGGCATCGCGCCGCCGGCCTTGGAAAGTGTCTCCGCTGGCGCCTGGGTAATGGTGATGGCGATGCTTGCGCTTTTTGGCTTTTGCCTCAATGCAATCGGCTACAACAAACGGATCGGTAGAAGATTCCTGAAGGCCAACGGCGCCAGACGGGCTGAACTCGACGCAAGGCCCTTTCAGTAGAACGGTTTTCAAGCCGCCTTCCTGAACCTAGCGCGATCGTGCGCCGCGCCATAGTCAAGCTCCGGCCCCACCGGCACGATGCCCGTCGGATTGATCGATCTGTGGCTGCCGTAATAATGCGCCTTGATGTGTTTGAGGTTCACGGTGCCTGAGACGCCCGGCACCTTATAGAGATCGCGCAGATAGTTCGACAGGTTGGGATAGTCGGCGATGCGGCGCAGGTTGCATTTGAAGTGGCCGACATAGACGGGATCGAAACGCACCAGCGTCGTGAACAGCCGCCAGTCGGCCTCGGTGATGCGCTCGCCGGTCAGGTAGCGCCGCTTCGACAACCGCTCTTCCACCGCGTCGAGCGCCGAAAACAAGTCGCCGAACGCTTCCTCATAGGCCGCCTGCGTGGTGGCGAAGCCGGTGCGGTAGACGCCATTGTTGATGGCTGGAAAAACCAGCGCGTTGATCTTGTCGATTTCGGTGCGCAGCGCTGCCGGGTAGAAATCGAGGCTCGCGTCGCCCCATTCGTCGAAGGCGGCGTTGAGCATCCGGATGATCTCGGAGGACTCGTTGTTGACGATCGTCCTTTCCTGCTTGTCCCACAGCACTGGCACGGTCACCCGGCCCGAATAGGAGGGATCGGCCTTGGTATAGATCTGATGCAGGAAATCGAGGCCGTAGAGCGTATCGCCGGTGGCGCCGTCCTCGGCTTTGAAGGTCCAGCCGTTCTCGCCCATGAAATGATGGACCACAGAGATCGAAATGGTGGCCTCCAGCTTCTTCAGGGCACGAAAGATCAGTGTCCGATGCGCCCACGGGCAAGCCAGCGAAACATAGAGATGATAGCGGCCAGGCTCGGCCTTGAAGCCGCGCGCGCGGCCTTGGGCCGGCGCGCCGTCGCGAGTGACCCAGTCGCGCCACTGCGACTCCGTTCGCACAAACCGGCCGCCGCTGTCGGTATTGTGTGCGCGATCCTTCCATTTGCCTTCGACGAGCAGTCCCATGCCAAATCTCCTGTGTCTTGCGAATATCTAGGCGCAAGGCCGATTGGCGAAGTCCTCAGGTGCTGAACAGTTCGTCAAATGACGAACCAGTTCGTCAAACGACGTGCAGAAAGGCGAAAGCCGCCGATTGCAGCCGCACAAAATTGATGCTAGCGGAGGCGCCCATGTTCGATTTTGCCTCGATCCGGTTCGACCGACGACGAAAGGGCGCCCGCGCTTAAAGCGCTGATTGGCGAACGCTGCCGCTTTGCAGCAAACCTTCCTCGCATACCGGAACGCAAAGACCATGAGCCTTGCCGACGTGAAATACCTGCCGGAAACCCCGGCGCATGATGCCGAAATCGAAGCCATCAACGACGAGGCCTTCGGCCCTGGCCGTTTCGTGCTCGCCGCCTACAAGATTCGCGAATCGGGAGGACACGATCGGTCGATGTCCTTTGTCGCCGTCAAGAACGACGCGGTGATCGCTTCGGTGCGCATGACGCGCGTGGCGGCCGGCGCCGGGCGCGCCATGATGCTCGGCCCGCTCGCGGTGCGCCCCGACTTCAAGAATCTCGGCATCGGCAGAAAGCTGGTCGCGATTGCGCTGGACGCAGCGAAAAAGGCCGGCGCACCGGCTGTGATCCTGGTCGGCGACGAGCCTTATTACGGGCCGCTCGGCTTCAAACGCTTTCCGCGTGGACAGATCGCCATGCCCCGCCCCGTCGATCTCGACAGGCTGCTGCATCATGAAATCAAGCCCGGCGCCGTCGCCCGCTTCGTCGGCGAGGTCTGTCATGCCAACACCGCGAAAGTTGCGGAACTGGCCCCGGCTTTGGCGCGGCCGGCAGCCAGCGCGCAACCATCGATCGATCCGGGCATTGCGGTTGCGCCTCCCTTGCGGGCTTCGTAGCATCATCAAAAACCCTGGGAGGCTTGCATGAACCCGAACGGCCAGATCGCGATCGTCACCGGCGGCGGTTCGGGTCTCGGCGAGGCGACGGCGCGCGCGCTTGCCGGCAAGGGCGCCCGCGTCGCGATCCTCGATGTCGGCATCGAGCGCGCCGCGAAAGTTGCCTATGACATCGGCGGCATTGCCGTCCAATGCGATGTCAGCAACGGCGACAGCGGCACGGTTGCGGTCGAGCAAGTGGCTGAAAAGCTTGGCGAACCGCGCATCCTGGTGAATTGCGCCGGCATCGCCATCGGCGTGAAGACGATCGGCAAGGATGGGCCGCATCCGCTCGACCAATACCGCAGAGTGATCGAGATCAACCTGATCGGCACATTCAACATGATCCGTCTCGTCGCCGACCGCGCGGCCAAGCTCGATCCGTTGGCTGGCGGCGAGCGCGGCGTCATCGTCAACACCGCCTCGGTCGCGGCCTATGATGGCCAGATCGGCCAGGCTGCCTATTCGGCGTCCAAGGGCGGCGTCGTCGGCATGACGCTGCCGGTGGCGCGCGACCTCGCCCGCTCAGGCATTCGCGTCTGCACCATCGCGCCCGGCATCTTCAAGACGCCGATGATGGCCGGCATGCCGCAAGACGTGCAGGACTCGTTGGGCGCGGCCGTGCCTTTCCCGTCGCGCCTCGGCGAGCCATCCGAATATGCAGCGCTTGCCCTCCACATCGTCGAGAACCAGATGCTGAACGGCGAAACCATCCGCCTCGACGGCGCCATCCGCATGGCGCCGAAATAGCAGCATGGTCGTGCCGCCGACAGGCGCTGATGTTTCCGCGGAAAAGACCGGCCCGTTGGCCGGCTTGAAAGTGATCGAGATGGCCGGGCTCGGCCCGGTGCCGCTGGCAACGCTGATGCTGTCCGAGATGGGCGCCGAAGTGCTGCGCATCGAACGCGCCGATACCGGCCAGCCGCTGCTCGCCCTGCCGGAGGAATATGACCTCGACCGCCACGGCCGTTCGATCCTCAAGCTCGACCTGAAGCGTCCGGCCGGCACGGACCTTTTGCTGCGTCTTGCCGAAAGGGCGGACCTGCTTGTCGAAGGCTTCCGCCCCGGCGTCATGGAGCGGCTGGGCCTTGGGCCGGACATCGTCCTTCAGCGCAACCCGGCGCTGATCTATGGCCGCCTGACCGGCTTCGGCCAGGATGGCCCGCTTTCGGGCCGCACCGGCCATGACATTACCTATCTTGCCTATGCCGGCCTGCTGCATGCCATCGGCAGAGAAGATTCACCGCCGGTGCCGCCGCTCAATCTGGTCGCCGATCAAGGCGGCGGCGCCATGATGCTGATTGCCGGCGTGCTTGCTGCCCTGTTCCAGCGCTCGCGCACCGGCAAGGGCCAAGTGGTCGATGCTTCCATGATTGAAGGCGCCGCGATGCTCGCGGCGCCGATCCACGCTTACATGGCGGCAGGCCTGTGGAGCGACAGGCGCGGCGAAAACCTGCTCGACGGCGGCGCTCCCTTCTACGACACCTACGAAACCGCCGACCGCAAGCACATTGCCGTCGGTTGCCTCGAACCGCGTTTCTTTGCCGAGTTCGCCAGGCTGCTACCGCTCGACCAGAGATTCATCAGCACCCAATACGACAGGACGTCCTGGTCCGGGATGCGGAAGGCGATTGCCGAAAGGGTCCGCGAGAAAACCCGCGACGAATGGGCCGACCTCTTCGCTTCGACCGACGCCTGCGCCGCGCCCGTGCTTTCGCTGACCGAAGCCAAGGATCATCCGCACAACCGCGCCAGGCAAAGCTTTGTGACATCCGGCCGGTTCGAGCGTCCGGCGCCCGCACCACGATTCTCGCAAAATCCTCAAACGCTTGCCTCGGCGCCAATCGCCGCTGATCGCCAGCCCACAAGCATCCTGGCGCGTTTCGGCATGAGCGAAGCGGAAATCGAAGCCCTTGCCAGGTCGGGCGTCATCAGCCAATAACCGGATAATGAAGATCAACTTATCTCGGATGAGCCTGTGAGCGAGACAAAGAAGGACGTCATTCGCGAGACCGACGCCGAGGCTATCAGACTGGCAAAGACCCTGATCCGCTCGGCGCGCTTCGGCGCGCTCGCGGTAATCGAGCCCGGCACCGGTGCACCGCTGGCAAGCAGGGTGGGCATTGCCACCGACATCGACGGCACGCCGCTGATCCTGATCTCGATGTTGTCGGCGCATACCGGCGCGCTGCTCGCCGACCCGCGCTGCTCGCTGTTGCTGGGCGAACCCGGCAAGGGCGACGCGCTCGCCCATCCGCGCATCAGCCTGGCATGCCGGGCCAGGCGGTTGGAGCGGGATTCTCCCGAGCATGCCCGGGCCGAACGGCGCTATCTAAACCGCAATCCGAAGGCCAAGCTCTATGCAGGCCTCGGCGACTTTTCGTTCTTCCGGCTCGAGCCGGAACGCGCCAGCCTGAATGGCGGCTTTGGCAAGGCCTATCTTCTCGACCGCAATGATTTCATCACCGGCGGTCCGGTCGTCGAGGAACTCGCAGCCGGCGAACAGCCCGCGCTCGACCACATGAATGCCGACCATCGCGATGCCATCGCCATTTACGTCCGCCATTTCGGTCGCGCCGAAGGTGAGGGCTGGATCGTCACCGGTTTTGACGCGGACGGCATGGATCTCGCGGCTCTGGACGTCGTCTGCCGGGTCTTCTTCCCGCAACCTCTTGCCGCCGCGCGCGAGTTGCGCGCCATGCTGGTCGAGATGGCCAAGACAGCGCGCGCGGCCGAGCAATCGTGATAGTTGATCGCGCTGCGGCGAAGCAACGCTTGAGATTTAGACGAAATGATCTACCTTTATTGCGACGCTGATTCAGCAGCGCACATCGATATCTGAATATTTGTGGAATTCAGCCGCCATTGCCCCCATGGCGGCTGGCTGATCCAGGACCCATGGGGCATCTATGATCTCGAACAAACTAATCGCCCATGCCGAATCGGCAGCCGCGTTTCTGACGCTGATGGGCAATGAGAAGCGTCTGTTGATCGTGGCACATCTGATCGATGGCGAAATGTCGGTCGGCGCGATCGCCGAGAAGGTGCAGCTCAGCCAGTCCGCTTTGTCGCAGCATCTCGCCAAGCTCAGGGCGCTCGATCTCGTCGATACCCGCCGCGATCGCCAGATGATCTACTATTCCTGCAAATCCGAGGCGGTGCGTGAACTGCTGCGCATGCTGGAAGGCATTTTCGGCGACGGCGACCTCTCGCAGATGGCCTATCGGTTGCGTCGCGCCGGGGCTTGACCCGCGAGCCTTGTCGCTCATTACCTCGCTGACGCTTCTCAGAGCATGATCCCGAAAAGTGGGAACCGGTTTTCGGAAAAGATCATGCTCTGAGAAGAGTTAGATCAGGATGACGATTCAACGAAACGTCATTCTGATCCAAGCGAGGAACGCATGAACCTCATCTCCATAGACGATCCGCAGGATCCGCGCGTCGCCGCCTATCTCGACATCCGCGAGCGCGATCTGGTCGGCCGGCACGGCCGCTTTATCGCCGAAGGCAAGGTGGTGCTTGATCTGCTGCTGTCGACCGGACGCTTCGCCGCGGAGTCGGCCCTCATTCTCGAAAACCGGCTGGCTGGCCTGGAAGCTGTCCTGCGCAAGGCGCCATCGGATTTTCCGGTCTATGTCGCCGGCGCTGAGGTGATCGACCGCATCGCCGGCTTCCATATGCATCGCGGCATACTGGCGATCGGTATCCGGGACGAGCCTGCGCCCGCCGAGGCTCTGGCGGAAAGCTTGCCCGAGCGCGCGTTGGCGGTCATCCTCGTCGGCATCTCCAATCACGACAACATGGGCGCGATCTTCCGCAATGCCGTCGCCTTCGGCGCCGACGCCGTGCTGCTCGACCGGACCTGCTGCGATCCGCTCTACCGCAAGGCGATCCGCGTTTCGGTAGGGGCGGCGCTGAAGGTGCCCTTCGCGTCCTTCGACGACGCCGGATCCTTCACCGCGACGCTCGATCGGCTTGGCTTCAGCCAGTTCGCCCTTTCGCCACGCGGAACGGCCGACATCCGCGACGCGCAACGTTCAGCGCGGCTGGCACTCTATCTCGGCACCGAAGGCGAAGGCCTGCCGCAGGACCTGCTTGCCCGGCTGCAGACGGTGCGGATCGGCATGGCGCAAGGTTTCGACAGCTTGAACGTGGCCGCGGCTTCGGCCATAGCGCTGCATCATTTTTCGAACCGGTAGCGGCCGGCAAGGCGACCTGACGCCTGCCTGTAACCTTGCTTGTCAGTTGGCTGGCTCGGCCTTCTGCAGCGCCCTCACCCGGTCGGCAAGGCTGACGCCGCGCCCGCTGGCACCTTGCTGGCCATCCGCGGCCAGCGCCTTGGCAATCGGCGAATCCGGACCATCGAGCTTCATTGTCAGGTTGACGACCTCGGCCGCCAGTTCATTCATCTGCTCACGCAACACCGCGCCGGCAAGGCGCGCATCGGCTGCCTGTTCGGGCTTGACCGGTTCGGAGGCCGCAAGGTCGGTCTTGAGCCGTTTGTTTTCGCGCGCCAGGACCGTCAGCCTGGCTTCCAGCCGCTCCCGGTCGCCCTCGAGCTTGGCGATCGCCTTGTCCAGGTCGTCGCCCTTGGCATCGGCGTCAGCGCCCAGCCGCGCGACGCCATTTGCCACCACGGCCTCCTTCGAACGCTCGCGCGCACGGGCAAGTTCCTTCTCGCGCCGGTCGAGCTTTTCCTCACGATCGGCAAGCGTGGCCAGCAACCGCTCGACCTTCTTGTCGAGATCGGCGGACCTCTTCTTCTCCGCCTTCAACGCTTCGCGCGCGGCCTTGCTTTCCGAAACTATGTCCTGGTTGCGCCTGTCGGCTTCCTTGCGTTGGCTGCGCAGGACCGCAATGTCGTTGGCGAGCTTTTCCAGTTCGGATTCGCGCGCCACCAGCTCGATCTGGCGGTTCGAGGACGAGAAGCTGGCATCGTCATACATCTGCTCGAGCTTTTGCAGCTCCAGCGCTCGCTTCTCCAACGCCCGCTCCGTCTGCGCCAGCCTGTCCGACAGGCGTTGCAGATCCTCCTCGCGCTGCCTGAGCTCCGCGGTCTTGGCCTGCAGGTCGGAAAGCGCCTGGTTCTTGTCCTTCTTTTCGACCGCCAGCCCCTTCAGGGCCTCACGCCCTCGACCGATCTCGACCAGTTGCTCGGCCGTCTTTTCCTGCAGGCTCTTGATGGTCATCTCGAGCTTTCGGGTCGTCATCGCATATTCGGCCCGAACCCGGTCCTTATCCGCCTGGATTTCGGCTGGGGTCAGCGGCAGCGAAGCCTCGAGACGCCTGCGTGTGAGAACGACGGCCCGCCGCCAGACCGCTGGTGCGATCAGCGACACCAGGAAAACGGCGCAAAGGAAGCCGAGTGCGAAGAACAGAACCGACTGAACCAAGGCGTGCTATCCACTATACGGGAGCGGCAATCGCTGCATTGTGCCAGCTTGGCATGGCGGAAATTCAACGCCGCGGCAAGAGCATGCCGCGGCGCGATCAGCATTATCCGAGCGATTGTGCGGACTGGAAACCAGGGTCAGAACGGATTCCAGGTCGGCCGCTCGGTAAGCTTGAGATAGCCGAGATTGACGCCGAGCCGGGCGCCGACGCCGGTGCGGATCGGAACGAGGAGCACCCTGTTGGCCTGCAACACGTTGAAGCCGACGCCGGCTATGACATAGGCCGAACCGGCAACGCCGCCGAAACGGTTGTAGAGGCTGCTGATGTCGTCGAGGTTGTAGACCAGCATCATGACGCGCGATCCCTCGCCGCCGAAATCCCAGCCCAGCGAAGGCCCTTGCCAGAACACCTTATGGTCGCCGGCGTTCTTGGTATAGAGCGTGCCCTCGCCATAGGTCAGGCCGCCGATCAGCGCGCCGGAACCTTCCTCGCCGAGTAGATAGCCATTCGGCAGGCCATAGGAGGCAAAGATCTTCTCGACGACCGTGGCCAGTCCGCCGGACGTCTCGCCGAAGAATTTATGACCGGAATCAACGATTTCCTGAGCGGTGTACTGTTGGGCTTGCGACGCCGATGTCGAAAGCACGACAGCCCCCAGAAGCGCGATCGTCATGGTGAGGACTCGGACGAGTGTCCGGTCGTAGTATCGGGAAAACATGCTTCCAATCTCCGTCAGGGAGCACTTTCGCCGACGCCTCCGCACCCCTACGGCTCTTGGCGGCCAGTTCAGGGTGGCTATCACGGGCAAACTATGCCGCAATCCTTTTTCAACCATTAAGCTCTCACACGAAGATGGCGGTTCGAAGGCCGCACTTTGCCGGTGAAATGCGCCTTTCCCCTGCGAATGCAGCATTTTCGCAGCCGGCAATTCTGGATTTGTTGATGCGCGCACGGCCGCTGTGTATTCAGAAGGCCTTGGAAAAGAGCGTGATTCGTGTGGGGCAGGCGCGAATCGATTGCTCGGCCATGAAACATGTGACCTCAGCAGGGATTTCGCCGATGGCCGAGCTATTCACCATTTCCGCCCCCGATCTCGCAGCGCTGCTGTGCAGCCGCGTCTGCCACGACATCATTTCGCCGGTCGGCGCTATCAACAACGGCCTTGAGCTGCTTGACGAAGGCGGCGCGGACGAAGACGCAATGAAGCTCATCCGCCAGAGCGCCAAAAATGCCTCGGCGCGGCTGCAATTTGCCCGTATCGCCTTCGGCGCCGCAGGTTCGGCCGGCATGATGATCGACACTGGCGATGCCGAGGCCGTGGCCATCGCCTTCCTGAAGAATGAAAAGCCGGAACTGGTGTGGAACGGCTCGCGCGCCCTGCTGCCCAAGAACAAGGTCAAGCTGCTGCTCAACCTGATCCTCGTTGCCAATGCCGCCATCCCGCGCGGCGGCAAGCTGGTGGTGACGCTGGAAAATCTCGAGACCGAGCCGCGTTTCGCGCTGTCGGCCGCCGGCCCGATGCTGCGCGTGCCGCCGAAATTCCTCGAATTGCATTCCGGCCACAAGCCGGAGGAGCCGATCGACGCCCATTCGGTGCAGCCCTATTACACGCTGCTCCTGGCGCGCGAGGCCAATATGACGATCTCGATTCACGCCACCGCCGAAGAGATCGTGCTGTCGGCCGCCTAAGCCTACGACCAAGAAAAAACAAAGTATTCTTTTGCTTTGATACCGACAGCTGCCGTATCGGCGCAGCTATCGCGACGGTCGTCGTCATGTTGACGACGCGGCCGTAAAGGTGCGTGCAGCGGTTCTTTGGAAAAATTTTACCTAACGGCTTTTCGGCTTCTTTACCAGATTGGCCTAGGGTGTTGTCAGGCTGCCGGAGATTGCCGGTTCGGCAGATGGCAAAGAGGGCCCGGACATGAAGCGCTGCCTGTTCGTCGATGATTCGAGCGTCATCAGGAAGGTCGCAAAACGCATTCTCGGCGGCTCGGATATGATGGTCGCCGAGGCGGCCAGCGGAGTTGAGGCTGCCGATATCTGCGAAACCGACATGCCTGACGTCATCGTTATCGATGGCGGCCTGGCGGATATCCAGGCGGTCGACCTCATTCGCCGCATCCGCGCCATCGAAGCGCCGGTCAAACCGCAGATCCTGGTGTCGCTGATCGAAGTCGATGTCGCCGCCATCATGCGCGCCAAGCGCGCCGGTGCTCAGGGCTACCTGCTCAAGCCATTCAACCGCGCCCAATTGCTCGAAAGCTTCCGCTTCCTGAAGCTCGCCGCCTGATTCGCTGCGGTGATTCGGCTGTCAGGCGAATCACTGAACCGCTTCAACCATCCGGCTTGATGTTAAATTCTGCATGTTAATTCTGCCGAAACTGCTGCCGCGGGATACAAAAAACCCGGCTAACGCCGGGTTTTTCATTGGAAGAGTGTTGGGATCGCTCAGGCGCTGACGCGGATGTCTTCCGGCTCGCGCAGCACATAGCCGCGGCCCCAGACGGTTTCGATATAGTTCTGCCCGCCCGATGCGGCGTCAAGCTTCTTGCGCAACTTGCAGATGAAGACGTCGATGATCTTCAGTTCCGGCTCATCCATGCCGCCGTAGAGGTGGTTGAGGAACATTTCCTTGGTGAGCGTCGTGCCCTTGCGCAACGAGAGCAGCTCCAGCATCTGGTATTCCTTGCCGGTCAGGTGCACGCGCTGGCCGCCGACCTCGACCGTCTTGGCGTCGAGATTGACCACAAGGTCGCCCGTGGTGATGACCGACTGGGCGTGGCCCTTGGAACGGCGCACGATGGCGTGGATGCGCGCCACCAGCTCGTCCTTGTGGAACGGCTTGGTCATATAGTCGTCGGCGCCGAAGCCGAGGCCGCGCACCTTGTCCTCGATACCGGCCATGCCGGACAGGATCAGGATCGGCGTCTTGACCTTGGAGAGCCGCAGCGTGCGCAGCACTTCGTAGCCCGACATGTCCGGGAGATTAAGATCCAGAAGGATGATGTCGTAATCGTAGAGCTTGCCGAGATCGACACCTTCTTCGCCGAGATCGGTGGTGTAGACGTTGAAGCTTTCCGATTTCAGCATCAATTCGATGCTTTGTGCGGTTGCACTGTCATCTTCAATCAGCAGAACACGCATTTCATTCCCCTTTTCTGCTGCCGGACCATGTCACGACCCGTCCGGGACCGGAGCAGTGATTGCCTGAACAGAAGGTGCCACCGACTGGTTAACAAATCCTAATTTCGTGTCGCACACGGTATCAGAATTTTTAACCGCTTTCTACACCCACTTGAATCTAATAATGAATCAGAGACCCAAACCGCTAATGCACCACGTTAATAAGCCAGCCTAAGTGACTCCAGGGACTCGCAGGCCGGCTTTCCTGCCGCAGCCGGAATTTTTACCCGGCCTTAAGTCCTCGCCCGTATGATTAACAATGCCCGTAAACGAATGGTTACCGTCGGCAAAAATCTTTAGGGTTTTGTTTCCCATAGCCCTTGGAAAGCCGGTGGAAACGGGCGGCGCTTGGGTCGTGCCGGGCGGTTTGGACGATATGCAGGTGTGCGTTTGCGGAGTACCGAGTCATGAAGTCACGTGAAAACCTCGTTCGGCTGAAGCAGTTTCAGGTGAATGAGAAGCGGCGTCAGCTGCTGCAGCTCGACATGATGATCGCCGAGTTCGACCGCATGGCCGTCGAGCTGGAGGCACAGATCGTCGCCGAAGAGAAAAAAGCCGGCATCACCGACATCAACCATTTCGCCTATCCGACTTTCGCCAAGGCGGCCCGCCTGCGCCGCGATAATCTCAGGAATTCACAGAGCGACCTCGCCCAGCAGCGAAGCACCGCCGAATCATTACTCGGCGAAGCTGAAGCGGAGCTGTCCAAGGCGGAAATGCTGGAATCGCGCGACACCAAGATCCGCGAGCCGGACCTCGGCAGCCGCAGCGTCATGATCGGCTGAGCGTCTGGATCGTCCTTCGCCGGCAAACCGCCGGCGTCGTCGCCTTCAAACGACTCGCCGTAGCCGATGTACCCGCTCACTCAGGCCGGGATGGCCATCTCGTCCTGCTCGCCAGCCGATGCCCGTGCTCGGGCATCCTTGATGTCGGGCGCATGCTCCTCCGCCCAGGACCTGATCTGGCTGAGCAGCCCCGCCAGGTTCTGACCGAGTTCCGTCAACTCATACTCGACCCTCGGCGGTATGACCGGATACACCTCGCGCCGGACCAGACCGTCACGCTCCAGCACACGCAGGGTCTGCGTCAGCATCTTTGGCGTGATGCCTTCCAGCTTGCGGGCTAGCTCGCCATTGCGCTGCCGGCCTTTGCGCAAGGCACAGACCAGAAGATACACCCACTTGCTGGCCAGCATCTCCAGCACGGTGTGCGAAGGGCATGTCCGGCGAAACGCGTCATAGCCAAAGGGCGATTCAAAATCACTATCCATGAGGTGCGTATATATCGAAAAGGTACATACTAGACAAGAGATAATTACTATCCAAATGATAGCGGCATTGAACAAGCAGGAGATATCCGATGCGTGCCGTTACCCAGAATTCCGTCGGCGAACCCGACGTCCTTTTCGTCGCCGAACAACCCCACCCCTCGCCCAAGGCAGGCGAAGTGCTTGTCCACGTCAAGGCGTCAGGCATCAACCCGGTCGATGGCGCGGTCCGGGCCGGCTATTATCCGTTGCTCGGCGAGCCGCCTTTCATCCTCGGCTGGGATATTTCCGGGACAGTCGAGGCGCTTGGCGCCGGAGTGACCGCATTCAAGGTCGGCGATGCGGTGTTCGGCATGCCGCGCTTCCCCAAGCAGGCCGCCGCCTATGCCGAGTTCGTCACCGCGCCGGCCGATGAGATCGCCGCAAAACCCGTCGCCATCGACCACGCCCATGCGGCGGCCCTGCCGCTGGCCGGCCTGACCGCATGGCAGGGCCTTGTCCGTCATGCCGGCGTGCAATCGGGACAGCGCGTGCTGATCCATGCCGGCGCCGGCGGCGTCGGCCATCTGGCGGTGCAGATCGCCAAGGCGCGCGGCGCCTGGGTGGCCTCGACCGCCAGCTCCGACAAGTTGGACTACGTCCGCTCGCTCGGCGCCGATGAGGTCATCGACTACACGAAGGACGATTTCACCGGCAGGCTTGGCGATCTCGATCTGGTGCTGGAAACAGTCGGCGGTGACCACGCCGAGGAATCGCTGAAAGTGCTGCGCGACAGCGGCGTGCTGGTGTCGCTGCTCGATGTCAGTGACGCCGCGAAGGCCAAGGCCAAGGAACGCAACATCCGTGTCGAGCGCATGTCGGTGGTGCCGGACCGCGAGGGTCTTGTCGGGCTGGCAAGTCTGGTCGATGCAAAAAAACTTCTTGTCCATGTGGCCAAGACTTTTCCGCTTGCGCAGGCGGGCGCCGCGCATGCCTTTCTCGCCACCCGGCCGATCGGCAAGGTGGTTTTGACGGTCTGATCGACTAGGCTTGTTCCATAGCAAAAGGGCGCGGATACCGCGCCCTTTTCGTTTGGCAACCGAAACCTAGTGCCGGTATTGCTGGATCCGCGTCGTTCGCAGTCCGGCCAGGCCGTACTCATCGATCGATGCCTGCCAGGAGAGAAATTCCTCGGTGGTAAGCTTGTAGCGCTGGCAGGCTTCTTCAAGGCTGAGCAGGCCGCCGCGTACCGCCGCGACCACCTCCGCCTTGCGCCGGATAACCCAACGCCGCGTGTTCGTCGGCGGCAGATCGGCGATTGTCAGAGGGCTGCCGTCGGGCCCGATAACATACTTAACTCTAGGTCTAACCAGATCGGTCATCGTACTCTCTACAAAAAACTCAAAGACCCAATCCCCGCCACAGTACCGCCACAGCTTTAAAAATTGCCTAAGCGAACCCTAATCACTAGGTAAGGATCGTGAACGCCCGGTTAGGCTTTCGTTTAGAATTTGAAACAACCGCGTCCCGGCCCTTATTTTGCCGATAAAATCGCTGGTGGACGTAAGCTGGCGCATGCGTGGCCCTTGACCTATATTCCGGCCATTGGCATTGAGCGCCGCACAGTGAAAGCACCATGAACAGCCTCGATCTCCCCGGACGTCCCGAAAACACCCGCGTCGTCGTCGCCATGTCGGGCGGCGTCGATTCGTCGGTCGTGGCCGGCATCCTGAAGCGCGAAGGCTATGATGTCGTCGGCGTCACGCTGCAGCTCTACGACCACGGCGCGGCCACCCATCGCGCCGGTTCGTGCTGCGCCGGGCAGGACATCGACGACGCCCGCCGCGTCTCCGAGACGCTTGGCATCCCGCATTACGTGCTCGATTATGAGGAGCGCTTCCGCAAGGCGGTGATCGATCCTTTCGCCGAAAGCTATGTCGCCGGCGAGACGCCGATCCCTTGCGTGTCCTGCAACCAGACGGTGAAGTTCGCCGACCTGCTTGCCACCGCCCAGGATTTGGGCGCCGACGCTTTGGCCACCGGCCACTATATCCGCTCTGGCGCCAGTGGCGCGCATCGCGCGCTCTACCGTCCGGTCGATGCCGACCGCGACCAGAGCTATTTCCTGTTCGCCACCACCCAGGCGCAGATCGACTATCTGCGCTTCCCGCTCGGCGGCCTGTCGAAGCCGCAGGTTCGCGCCATCGCCGAGGAAATGGGCCTGACGGTCGCCGCCAAGCAGGACAGCCAGGACATCTGCTTCGTGCCGCAGGGCAAATATTCCGACATCATCGCAAAGCTTAAGCCGGCCGCCGCCAATCCGGGCGACATCGTCCACATCGATGGCCGCGTGCTGGGTCGCCACGAGGGCATCCTGCGCTACACGATCGGCCAGCGCCGCGGCATTGGCATCGCCTCGGGCGAGCCGCTCTATGTCGTCCATCTCGACGCCGATCGCGCGCGCGTCATCGTCGGCCCGCGCGAGGCGCTGGAGACTCACAAGATCTACCTGCGCAACATGAACTGGCTGGGCGACGCGCCGTTGTCGGACATCCCTACCGGTGGGATTGAACTCTTCGCCAAGGTGCGTTCGACCAGGCCGCCGCGTCCGGCCGTGCTGCACCACCGCAACGGCGTGACGTCGGTCGAGCTGGCCGACGGCGAGTCGGGCATCGCACCGGGACAGGCCTGCGTGCTCTATTCGGATGACGGCAACGAGGCGCGCGTCTTCGGCGGCGGCTTCATCGAGCGCTCCGAGCGCGGCGCCGAGGCCGAGGCCATGCTCTTGAGGCTTGCCGCGCGGCCGGCGCAAATCCCGGCCGAGTAAGCTCGCGATTTTTCAGCGGACTCAATCTTTAGAGCAATTCCAGGAAAAGTGTGTAGCGGTTTTCCGTTCGGAGTTGTGTGAAAACAAAGACTTAGAGCGGTTCGGCGATTCCGTGAAACGCTGAACTGCTCTACTTGGACTGATTTCCGGCTGGATGACCCGCTTCAGGCCGGAGAACCGCTATGCGCGACCGTGCCGGCGGTCAGGATGCGCAGCACCCGGATTGCCTCTTCGCCATCGGTGCGCGGCTCGGCGCGGGTTTCGATGCATTGCATGAAATGGGCAAGCTCGCGCGTCAGCGGCATGCCTTCGCCGACAGCCACATAGGAAGGTTCATTGGCGGTGAAGGCCCACTGGCCGCTGTCTTGCCAGACCGCATGACGATAGACGGCAAGCTTGCGCTCCCAGGGCTCGACATCGTCGAACACGGCCATCGCCTTGGTGCCGACGACGGTCAGCCGCCGCTCGCGATAGGGATTGAGCCGCGAGGCGAAGAGGTGGCTGCGCAGGCCGTTGGGGAAGCGCATATGCAGATGCGCGAAGTCGCTGAGATTGTCGAGCAGTGCCGCCCCCTCGCCCCTGACTTCGATCGGCTCGGTGCCGGTAATGGCGAGGATCATCGACAGATCGTGCGGCGCCAAGTCCCACAGCGCGTCGTTTTCGGTGTGGAACTTGCCGAGGCCGAGGCGGTGCGAGTGGATGTAGCGAACCTCGCCGAGCTCGCCATTGTCGATCAGCGCTTTCAGCATCTCGAACGCCGGATGGAAGCGCAGCACATGGCCGACCATGAAGACGCGGCCATTGTCCTTTGCCGCCTTCACGGCGCGTTCGGCGTCGGCAACCGTCAGCGCGATCGGCTTTTCCACCAGCACGTCCTTGCCGCTTTTCACGGCACGAACCGCGGTGTCCGCGTGGTATTGCGGCGGCAGCGCCATGACGATGGCATCGATGTCGGCGCGATCGAAAAGCTTGTCCGGCTCGATCGCCAGGCAATCCTGTTCGCTGGCGAAACCTTCCGCGCGCGCCCGATTGACGTCGGAAACGGCAGCGAGCGCGCCAAGCGCCTTGAGGGTGCGGATATGGTTGCTGCCCCAGTATCCGCAACCGAGGACGGCGATGCGCGGCTTCATTCGCTCAAAACTCTAGAAATTCATGGGCGAGACATAGCGACGTGCTCGACCGAACTCAACCCCGCCAGCGTCCTCTCGATCATCTGGTCGGCAAAGCTTTTTCTGGGACGAGATTATGCTGCATGCCGGTCGCTTCCAAGCTTGACAGCTTTGCCCTGCCACCCTTATATCCGCGCGACCTCGGCGAGCGCCTTGAAATGCCCCCTGTTACGGGCGGGTTTCAAGCCATTTGCCACCCTGGCGGGGTAGCTCAGTTGGTTAGAGCACGGGAATCATAATCCTGGGGTCGGGGGTTCAAGTCCCTCTCCCGCTACCACCATTCCACCCACTCCTCTGACGCCGTGAGGGAATGCCTCCTCGCCGGCAGGAGCATGACTGGCTGACACAGCGACCCGGCTGATGCGCTGACAAGCAGCTTCAGCGATCGAAGAAGCCCCTGTCCTCTTCGCTCAAATATTTCCTGGCCGCTTCAGCGTCGATATCGAGACCCAGTCCCGGCGCTTCAAGCAGGTCCACCATGCTGTCCGTCACGATCTGTGGCGGCAAGCCGATCACCAGGTCATTCCACCAGGGATCGGAGGCGCTTGGATATTCGAAGGCGACGTAGTTGGCGGGCAAGGTGGCGCAGACGTTGATCAGCGCGCCGAGCCCGAGCAGGCCGTTCGCGGTACCGTGCGGGGCCATCAGGATCGAGTGCATGTAGGCGTGCTCGGCAACCCATTTGAGCTCGGCGATGCCGCCGATATCGGCCGGGTCCGGACCGATGACGCGCACCGCCTGTGTCTCGATGAGCTCCTTGAAATTGTGCCGCAGATAGATCTGCTCGCCGGTGTGTATCGGCGTCGAGGTGGAAGTGGTCAGCTCCCTATAGGCCTGCGGATTGACCCACGGCACATAGTCACCGGTCAGCATGTCCTCGAGCCACATCAAATTGTACTTCTCGACCGCGCGCGCGAACTTGATCGCATCGGGCAGCATCCAGCCAGGGCCGCAGTCGAGCGCCAGGCTGACCTTGTCTCCCAGCACCTCCTTCATCGCGATCACGCAGTCGAGCATGTGATTGAAACCGCGCTCGCTGATCACGCCCTGATCCATGGCGCCGTGATAGCCGGCCTTCTTCTGCGTCACGCCATAGTGGAAGCCCTCGATAGAGTCCTTCATGTTGGAGTGAAACGAGATGCCTTGCTTGACCATGAAGAAGTTCTGCGGCTGCTCCATCATCCATTTGACGTCGGCGGCATAATCCTCCGGCCGGTCGCCCGTACGCTTCCGGCGGATCGAGCCGTTGTAGACGCGCACCTTGTCGCGCACCTTGCCGCCGAGCAGTTTGTAAACCGGCACGCCCGCGGCCTTGCCGGCGATGTCCCACAACGCATGCTCGATGGCGCTCACCGCGGCGCCATAGGGTTTGAACGAGCCGCGCTGGCGGATTTTCAGCATCACCCGCTCGACGTCGGTCGGATCCTCGCCGATCAGCGCCTCGCGGAAATGCAGCACAAAGGGCTTGAGATAGCTTTTCGTATACTCGACTTCGCCAAGGCCATAGAGGCCCTCGTCGGTGACGATGCGGACGATCGGGTGCTTGCCGATAACAGCACAGCGCAGGTCGGTGATCTTCATGGCGCAGTCCTATTTCACAGACGAGAAAGCCGTCGGCGTGAGCAGCTGGCTGCTGATATTGGCAACGATCTGGCCGTCGCGCTCAGACTCGTCCCGAGCCCTGTGCCATACCGGATCGGTGACGAAAGCCGTCCATTTCGCCTCACGCTCGGCCAGCGATTCCCAGGCGAGGAAATAGGTGAGGCGATTGTTGTTTTCCCCGATCGCCGTGGTGAAAAACCCGGCTTGACGTATGCCATGCCTCTCCCAGATGGCCAGCGTTTGCTCGGAAAAGCGCTTGAGCAAAGCCGGCAGCCTGCCCGGCAGGCAGTCATAGATACGCAGTTCGTAGATCATGGTTTCGTCCGTTTCTTTCTTCGCCTCTCCCCTGGGAGAGGTCGACACGCATGGTTGGTCGTTGGCCGTGTGAGCCTTGGGGGAACGAGAGGGAGCTGAGCTAACTCCAGGTCCGGTCCCAGCTGTATTCATTGTCCCAATGCTCGGTGGATTGCCATATCCCCGTGACACCCGGTTGCAGGTGCAGCGAGATTACCTCGTCGAAGACATCGTCGATCCCCAGGCCCGGCTTGTCCGGCACGGTGATGAAGCCGTCTTGCACCAGCGGTTTGGGCAGGCCTGTGACGATATCGTCCCACCAGTCGACATCGGCGGAGTGATATTCAAGCGCCATGAAGTTTTCGGTCGCGACGGCGACATGTGCCGCGGCCATCGCGGCGATTGGACTTTCGGCCATATGGATCGCCATGGCGACGCCGTGGTCCTGAGCCATGTCGCCGATCTTCTTGGTCTCGAGGATCCCGCCGGTTGTGAGCAGGTCCGGGTGGATAACCGAGAGACCGCCGCTCTTGAGCAGAGGCTCGAACCCCCCCTTGAGATAGATGTCCTCACCGGTGCAGATCGGCACCGTGGTCGCCTGCTGCAGCTGCCGGTACTGCTCGGTGTATTGCCAGGGGATCACATCCTCGAGCCAGGCGGGCACATATTTCTCGATACGGCGCGACAGGCGGATGCCGTCCTGCAGCGAGATATGGCCGACATGGTCGATGGCTAAGGGGATCTCGTAGCCGATGACCTCGCGGACCTCGTGGATATACTGCTCGAGCAGGTCTATGCCTTTTTCGGTGAAATGCAGGCTCGTAAACGGGTGCTGCACGTTCTGCGCGTCGTAGGCAAGATTGCGCGCCTTGCTTTCCTCAAGCGTGCCGCCACGGCCGCGCGGATTGGCGTCGAAACCTTCGAGCGCGCCGGCGGGCGCAACCACGGCGCCTGGAACATGAGCGATCTGCATCAAGCCCAGGTCCATCTTGAGGAAGCTGAAACCGCGCTCCATGCGCTGCTTGAGGCGCTTGCCGGTTTCGGTGCCGCTCGGTTTCTCGGCATCGGTATCGCAATAGACACGCACCTGATCGCGAAACTTGCCGCCGAGCATCTGGTAGATCGGCACGCCATAGGCTTTACCGGCGAGGTCCCAGAGCGCGATCTCGACCGCCGAGACGCCGCCGCCTTGCCGGCCGTGGCCGCCGAACTGCTTGATGCGGCGAAACAGACGATCGATGTCGCAGGGGTTCTCGCCAAGCAGCCGGCTTTTGAGCATCAGTGCATAAGTGGCGCTGGCGCCATCACGCACCTCGCCAAGCCCGACGATGCCCTGATTGGTATAGATCTTGAGCAGCGCCGAGGTGAATGGCGCGCCGACGATTTCGGCCACCCGCATGTCGGTGATGCGAAGCTCGGACGGCTTGGAGTTCGTGTTGATCCGATTGAGAGCCTCGCCGGCTCCACCCGTCTTTGGCATGATTTATCCTCGTTGTGATCGGCAGGGCCTGTCGCTGGGCGCTGCTAGCCGAGTTCAACCTCGTGGGCCTGCAGATAGTCGCGGTTCATCTCGACCCCGAGACCAGGCTTCGAGGTCAGCTTGAGGTTGCCGTTCGAAACATCGAGCGGTTTGTCGATGAGGTGATCATATTTGCCCAGGTTCCATTCCGACGTTTCGAGTTTGTAAAAGTTGGGAACGGTCATCATCACCTGCGCTCCTGCAACCACGTTGATCGGGCCCGCGGCGTCGTGCGGCGAGACCGGGATGTAGTATGCCTCGCACAGGGCGGAGATCTTCTTGAGCTCGGTAATACCCCCTGTCCAGGTGACGTCAGGCATGATGTAGTCGGCGAGCTTCTTTTCGAGCACCGGCACGAAATCCCACTTCGTGTGGCCGCGCTCTCCCCACGAGATGGCGGCATTGACCTTGTCGCGCACCTGCTTGAGGGCGTTGAGGCTTTCGGGCGGACACGGCTCCTCGAACCAGTCGATCTGGCCGGCCTCCTCGAGGCTGCGGCAGAGGCGAATGGCGGTAGGAACGTCGAAGCGGCCATGCGCATCGATGAGAATGTCGACATCAGGCCCCGCTGTTTCGCGGATCAGAGCCGTGAGCTCGGCCGCCTCGCGCTCGTCTTTTCGAGTCATGCTGCCATCGAGGTAACCGTCGCGCTGTTCGCGAGACAAGCCATCGGCGATGCGGCCCTGATGGGGGAACGGGTCGAACTTGAGCCCAGTATGTCCGGACTCGACGATGTCTCGAATTTCGCGGACCACGGCCTCCTTGCTGGTAAACTTGCGTTGGTTGGGATGGGTGTAGAGTGCGATCTCATCGCGCACCGGCCCGCCCAACAATTCGTAGATCGGCTTGCCCAGGACTTTGCCGTGTATATCCCAAAGCGCGATGTCGATGGCGCTGACGCATTCGACCGCGGCGCCCCGGCTGCCCATATAGGTGAAGCTGCGGAAAATCTTGTGCCACAGATGCTCGATACGCGCCGGATCCTCGCCCGCCACAGCGATGCCGATCTGCCGCAGGATCGTGCAGAGAGCGCGGTTGGCCAGCTTGGTCGTGGTGGTGATCTCGCCCCAGCCGCTCACCCCCTCGTCGGTCGTCACTTCGACGAACAGGTATTCACCCCAGTATGAAGCATCGGACTTGATCAGCCACGGCCGAACGCTCGTGATTTTCATCTCAACTGCCCTTTTCTGAAATGGCCAAGCTGACTGTGTCTGGATTGGTTATCCAGCCCGGGCGGCGCTGCGTGCGCGCATGTGTTCGAGGACATGCCGGCCGGAACCCTCGACATGGCGTGCGATGAGCTCGGCTGCCGCGTCCGCGTTTCCCGCTTTGACATGCGCGATGAGTTCGCGGTGCTCGCGCAGGATCGCGGCACGCCGGGCGAGCGTGAAGTTGAACCGCCGGCTCACCGCGCGCAGCACTTCGCGATGCTTCCACCAGAGCTCGGCGGCGTGACGGTTGTAGTGCCTCTGATACATCACGGTGTGAAAGGCGGTATCCAGCTCGCTGTGCCGGAACGTGTCGGCGAAGTTGTTCTCTTCGATCAGGCCTTGGAGACGTTCAAGTTCGGCGATGTCCTCGTCGGTAGCCATGTTCACGAACCATCGGGTGAGGGCCGGCTCGATCAGGACACCGATCTCGTAGATATCGCGCACAAAATCCTGATCGATGGGTCGCACGCGTGCCCCGCGATTGGGCAGAAAGGTGACAAAGCCTTCGCCACGCAACAATTGCAGGGCCTCGCGCACGGGATTGGTCGAGGTGCCATGGCGTCGAGCGAGATCGGTGACCACAAGCCGTTCGTTGGCGGCTAGACGCCCCTCGATGATGTCCTCCCTTATCAGTTCATAGAGCGAGGCGCCCTCGCTGGAAGCTCCGAGTGCGTCGATCCCTTCCGGTGGCTCCGCTTTAAAATCGCTTGTTTCGGCCAAGTCCTGCTCCCCAGTCCATACACACCCTACCCTATATCACGCTCAGACTTGATAAAACAATGTACGATTCTGTCCGTTGACAGCCAATCTGCGATCTGAAAACGTATTAAGTGCTCGAAGAGATACACAGATGGAGTCCCCGCGATCGAACGAGCAAAGACCGCTCGCCTCGATGCAGAGCGGCATGGGAGAGAAACCTGGAGGATACCTATGACGAGGATCACACTCGGCGGTGCCGTCCTGCGCGGCACCGTCTCCATTGCCTTAATAGCATCGTTGATGTCCGCGCCGGCGCTGGCTGCGCCCCCGGTCGATCTGAGCAAGTGGTCGCCGGAATATGTGCGCTCCATCGCAGGCACACAGGATTTCGACACGGCCGGCGATTGCGCCAAGGTCACCCCGCTCGACTACAAGGGGCGACTGACATTCTGGTATCAGGGCGTGTTCGAGGGCGACCCCGATCTCCTGCGTCAGTACTACAAGGATTTCTTCGAGACCTTCCGCAAGACCTACCCGAACATCCAACTCGAGGAAGAAGCCCTCACCTATAACGACCTCCTGGACAAGTTCCGCACGGCGTTGCTTGGCAATGCCGCGCCGATGGCGGTGCGCCTGCAAATCCTGGGAGGCACCGAGTTCGCCTCGAAGGGCTATCTGCAACCGCTCAAGCCCGAGGACGTGGGATATTCGACCGAGGATTTCTGGCCCGGCGCCATGAAGGCCGTGACCTGGGACGGCGTGACCTACGGCGTTCCGACCAACAACGAAACGATGGCCTTCATCTGGAATGCCGACATCTTCAAGCGCGCAGGCCTCGATCCGGACAAGGCTCCGGCAACCTGGGACGATGTGGTCAAGTACTCCAAGCAGATCCACGATAAGCTCGGCATCGCCGGCTACGGTCTCGTGGCTCGAAAGAATGCGGGCAATACGCCGTACCGCTTCATGCCGCAGCTGTGGGCCTATGGCGGCGGCGTCTTCGACGAAGCCACGGCGAACCCGACCTACAAGGAAATCGAACTCAACAGCCCACAGAGCAAGGCTGCGCTGCAAGCGTCTTACGACATGTATGTTCGCGACAAGTCGGTCCCGGTTTCGGCGCTCACCAACCAGCAGGCCGATAACCAGCCATTGTTCCTCGCCGGCCAGCTCGGCATGATGGTCTCGCACCCGTCCGACTACAATGTCATGCTCGACCTGCAGAAGAAGGCGACGGGCACCGACAAGGACAAGGCGCAGACCGTTATCGACAATATGCGCTACGGCTTGATACCGACCGGCCCCGACGGCAAGCGCGCCGTCGTCTTCGGTGGCTCGAACATCCACATCCTGAAGCCCGAATATGTCGACGGCGGCAAAGTGGATGAGCCGGCGGCAAAGGCCATGATCTGCATGTGGACCAGCCCCGAATGGTCGCTGAAGATGGCCTATGCCGGGTCGAACCCGGGCAATCTCAACGGCTTCAAGACCAAATGGATGAAGGAACGCCTGGACAGCATCAAGTTCCTCGATGTCACCACCTCGATGCTGCCATACGGCATCCCGTTCCCGGCGCTGCCGCAGTCCCCGGAAATCATGAACATCATCGTCCCAGACATGCTGCAGAATGCCCTTACCGGAGCGATGACGGTCGACCAGGCAGCGGACGACGCAGCCAAGAAGGTGAAAGACCTGATGGGAGGCGGACTCTGATCCAGGCCTGCGCGACGATCCGGCCGGCTGCCTCGTGAGCGCAGCCGGTTCTTCCCAGAAAAACGAGGGCGACAGTGACGACCGTGACCGGCAGGGCCGAGGCTCGCGACAGATTGCAACCGGATAGGTCCGGCCTGCTCGGCAGGATCTGGGAGCACCGCGCCGATTACGCCTATGTGCTTCCGGCGATCGTGGTGATGCTCATCGTCATCGCCTATCCGATCTACTATACGATCGAGCTGTCCTTCTTCAACACGCCGCCCGGCTTGCAACTGCGCGACAAGATCTTCGTCGGCGTCAACAACTACACGACCATCCTCGCCAGTGCGGTGTTCTGGCAAGTCACCTTGAACACCCTGATCTGGACCGTAGCATCCACTTTCTTTTCCTTCGTCCTGGGATTTGCCGCCGCGCTGGCGCTCCACCGCGATTTTATCGGCCGGGGGATCCTGCGGGCCATCCTGATCATCCCCTGGGTCATCAGCGCGGTCGCCGCCTCCTATATCTGGAAGTGGATCTACCATTCGGACTTTGGCATCATCGGCGCGGTGCTGGTCGAGCTTGGATGGGCCGACCGGCCGCCGAATTTCATCGACAATGTCTCAACGGTGCTGCCCTCACTGATCGTCGTCAACATCTGGCGGGAGTTTCCATTCGCCATGATCATGATGATGGCCGGGCTGCAGACGGTGCCCGACCAGTTGCTGCGCGCCGCAAAAGTCGACGGGGCCAATGCCTGGCAGCGCTTCTGGCACGTCACGTTTCCGCATCTGAGGAACGTCTCGACGGTGACGATCCTGCTGCTGGCGGTTGCCAACTTCAATTCCTTCATCATCCCCTGGATCATGACCGGTGGCGGCCCATCGAACGCATCGCATATCTGGATCACCCACATTTATGAGCTCGCCTTCGGCCGCCAGCGCTGGGGAGTGGCGTCGGCCTATTCGGTGCTGCTGTTCATCATCCTGATGGCGTTCGGCTATTTCTACGTCCGGGCGCTGAGCGGCAACGAGCGGAAGGATGGCAGCGCATGAGCACGATTGCCACGACAGCTCCTCGAGGCCAGTCCCGCCGCCGCATGCGCGTCGATGGATGGCGATGGGCGGGGCGCGCGTTCCTCGTTTTCATGCTGCTCTACACCGCATTGCCGATGATCTGGATGCTGCTCACCTCGATCAAATCAGGCTTTGCGGCGATGCAGTTTCCACCGCAATGGTGGCCCGACCAGCCGACCCTTGCCAGCTACCAGAAGCTGCTCGATCCGCAAAACAGCGTCGGCCACGACTTCCTCCGCTTTTTCTGGAACAGCCTTCTCGTCTCGACCGCCACGACCATCCTTTCCGTGATCGTGGCGGTCCCCGCGGCCTACGCGTTTTCGCGCTTCACTTTCCCGGGCCGGAACTTCCTGTTCTTCGCCGTGTTGCTGCGTAACATGTTCCCGGCGGTGATTTTTCTCGTGCCGCTCTTCATCCTGATGCGCGCGATCGGCCTGGTGAACACGCATGGGTCGCTTGTCCTCACCTACCTCACCTTCGGCCTGCCACTGGCGATCTGGCTGCTCAAGGGCTTCTACGACAACATCCCGGTGCAGCTCGAACAGGCGGCGCGCATCGACGGGGCGACCCGGTTCCAGGCGTTTGTCCTGATCGTGATGCCGCTCTCGGCGCCAGGTATCATCGCCACGGCGATCTATTCCTTCATTGGCGCGTGGAACGAGTACATCTACGCCTACACGTTCCTCTCCAAGAATGACCAGTTGACGCTTCCAGTCGGCATCCAGCGTTTCTTCTCGGAAAATACGACGGACTTTCCGGGGCTGATGGCGGCCAGCTTCATGATGAGCGTGCCCGTCGTGGTGCTGTTCCTCGTCCTGCAACGATACTTCGTACGCGCCCTGACAGAAGGCGCGGTCAAGCACTAAAGCCGGATGACTTCAGGTCAATTCGACCTGAATCTGAATCCGGCTCTAAATCAAGGAGATAGAGCATGATGTCGTCCGAAAACCGTTCCACACTTTTCGGCATCATGCACTAGGGAGCTGCCGATGGCCCACGTGGTCCTCAAAGATCTCGTCAAGACCTATGGCAGCTTCAAAGCTGTCAACGATGTTTCTCTGACGGTCAATGACGGTGAGTTCGTTGCGCTTGTCGGCCCTTCAGGCTGCGGCAAGACAACCACGCTCAATCTCGTCGCAGGGCTGATCCCGATCACTTCGGGCGACATCCTTATCGGCGATCGGGTGGTCAACGACCTCGACCCCAAGGACCGGGACATCGCTATGGTGTTCCAGAACTATGCGCTCTACCCGCAAAAGTCGGTCTATATGAACCTCGCCTTCCCGTTGCAGATGCGCAAGCTGCCCAAAGCCGAGATCGACAGGAAAGTCAGGGAAGCCGCGCGCGTCCTCGACATGACGCAGTTGCTCGAACGCAAGCCGCGCGAACTTTCGGGCGGGCAACAGCAGCGCGTGGCGCTCGGCCGCGCCCTCGTTCGGGATCCGGCGGTGTTCCTGATGGACGAACCGCTCTCCAATCTCGACGCGAAGCTGCGCGTGCAGATGCGCTCCGAGCTCAAGCGTTTCCATCAGGATCTCAAGGCGACGATCATCTATGTGACGCACGACCAGCTCGAAGCCGTGACCATGGCAGACAGGATGGCGGTGATGAACGGCGGCTACCTGCAGCAATACGATTCGCCGGCCCAGGTTTTCGCCCATCCCGCCAACATGTTCGTGGCGAGCTTCGTCGGCAGTCCGGCAATGAGCCTTGTTCCGCTGGAAGCGTCGACGGCAAACGGCGACACCGTCCTGACGAGCGCCGAAGGTTGGAGCCTGGCGCTGTCGCCTCTCAATGCCCGAAAGGTTCAGAAAGCGACCACCAGGAAGGTCGTGCTCGGTGCGCGACACTCGACGATCAAGCTGCACAAGAGTGCCGTCCCCGGCGCCATTGCGGCCAAAGCCTATACGGTGGAACCAACTGGAGACGTCACCTTCGTGCAGGCGCTCCTCTCAGGCGCCGTCGTCAACATCAGCGTGTCTCCTAACATCGCCGTCACACCCGACGAACCGATCTGGCTCGAGTTCGATCAGGAGCGCATCCATCTCTTCGACGGCGAAACGGAGATGGCCCTCGAGGCCAGGTGAGACAGCCGGATGCGTGTGGAACGAGTGTGAATTGATGACGAAACTCAAGATCACGGCGATCAAGCCCTATCCGGTGTGGGTCGGAACCCGCAATCAGATGCTCGTCAAGGTCGAGACCGACCAGGGCATCTTCGGCTGGGGCGAGAGCGGCTTGAGCGGGCGCGAGAAAGCGGTGGCCGGCGCACTCGAGCACTATCGCGAGTTTCTCATCGGCCGCGACGCCATGCAGATCGGCCGGATCTGGCAAGAGCTCTATCGCAGCCAGTATTTCGAGGGCGGGCGCGTGCTGCAGGCGGCGATTTCCGCCATCGACATCGCCCTTCACGATATCAAGGGCAAAGCGTTGGGGATGCCGGTCTACGAACTGCTCGGCGGCAAGCAGCGCGACCGCATCCCGACCTTCGCATCGACCGGAGACGAGGCCGAGGGCGACGTCGCCATCGAACGGGCGAAAGACCTGCGCGCGCAAGGATGGCAGGCGATCCGCTTCTTCCCCGCCGGTCAGGCCAGCAAGGACATTTTCGAGCCGCGCATATCGATCGGCGCGACCGCCGGCATGCTGAACAAGGCGCGTGAGGCGCTCGGCGACGAGGTTGTGCTCGGCATCGACTATCATCATCGGCTGTCGGTGGCCGAGGCAGCGAGCTTCTGCAACAAGCTTGACCGCGGTGTGCTGGATTTCCTCGAGGAGCCGATACGCGACGAGACACCGCAGGCCTACGAATCCCTGCGCACGATGACGGCCGTCCCGTTCGCCATCGGCGAGGAATTTGCCAGCAAGTGGCAGTTCCTGCCCTACATCGAGCGCGGCATCCATCAGTTCAACCGGCTCGATGTCTGCAATGTCGGCGGGCTCACCGAAGCGATGAAAATCGCGGGCTGGAGCGAGGCGCACTATGTCGACCTGATGCCGCACAACCCGCTTGGCCCAGTATGCACCGCCGCGACCATCCATCTCGCCGCCGCGGTGCCGAACTTCGCCTGGCTCGAGACCAGGGCGCCGGAAAGAAAGCTGGGCTTCGACAATTCCGAGTTCTTTCCCGTGCAACCGCGGCTAGACGGCCCTGACTATCCGGTCAGCGATCTGCCGGGGCTGGGCGTTGAGGTCAACGAGGCGGCGATCCAGGCGCAGAGTTTCCGCTTCTGGGAAGCGCCCCACCTCAAGCGCCGCGACGGGTCTGTCACGAACTGGTAGTTCCATTCATCGGAGTCTAAAATGACGCACACGCCCGACATTACGCGACCGCCTAAAGACCTGATCGACGGGCTAAGAGAGATCGGTGCCGCGACGGTTGCCGGCACGCTTGGCCATATGGGCTTTCGCAACCCGCACATGGTCGGTCCGGTGGCGCAGAACCACGGGAAGTCGATCGTCGGGCCGGCGCTGACACTGCAGTTCCTGCCGCAACGGCCGGATCTCTTCAACGAGGGAGAGTATGCCGATCCGGAGACGCAACTGCATCGGCACGTGCTTTATCACGCGCAGGAGGGCGATGTGGTCGTGGTCGACGCGCGCGGCGACATGAGCTCGGGCGTCTTCGGCGATATGATGTCGACCTATTTCAAGGGCAGAGGCGGCGCGGGCATCGTCATCGATGGATGCATGCGCGACCGGCCCAATGTCGAAAAGCTCGATCTCCCGCTATGGCTGCGCGGCTGGACGCCCAACTACCATGTGCAGACCAGCATCTATCCAAACGCAGTCAACGTTCCGATTGCCTGCGGCGGTGTTACGGTGATCCCCGGCGACATTATCGTCGCCGACGATGACGGGGTGGTGGTCGTCCCAGTCGCGATGGCGTCAAAGGTGATTGAAGAGGCGCGGAAGCATCACGATTGGGAGGAGTTTTCGCGCGAGAAGCTTATGCAGGGCGCGCCGCTGCAACGCTACTATCCGCTGCATGACGATGCCCGCCCAGAGTACGAGGCATGGCGCAAAACAAACCCTGGCAAGCCCAGCTAGCCGGCCGGAACTGGTGGTAGCGCCATCTCCTCTCGACGCAGCGGCGTGAGACAGGCGTTCTTGTGGATGTTCATTCGGACCCTCCGGTGAGTACTGAAGCCTGGTAACTCCAGTTTCCCCGGTCTGGTCCGAATGGACAACCTCCCGAAAGCTCACACCTAGCCAGCTTGAGCTCCCATCTTGAATGGCCGCCCATGGGGTTGGCCAGGGCGGCCTTCACCAGCCTGTCAGTTCATTTGCAAGCGGCCAGTTCTTTCAATGCCTTTTCGGCATTGGCCTTGCTCGCATACGTCTTGTTGCCAGCATCGGTCAGTTTTGTGCCGTCCGGTTTTTTGGTCACCACCTCGCACTTCTTGGTCGTGGCATCCTTGGCCACCCAGTATTCCGTGGCTGCAAATGCCGGGATGCTGAAAATGGCGATAAGTACACTGGCCATTGCGACTTTGCGGATCATTGCCAACCTCCACTAATGTTAGCCCCAAGAGGGCACATGCATTTTGTTCGCCAACGATTTTGGCGCCATTTTGACATCACGACCCATGCCTTCGCCAGCCTCGAGGCGGTGACACACTTTGGACAGCGAAGCCTGAAATGGCAGTTCGACGCGTGGGGGAAAGGCGGTAGCGCTCTCCCGTCACCACCCCAAACCCACTATCGTACGTAATAGGGGATCTTGCCTTTCCCCAGCATAGCGCGCTTGGGGAAATGTGTTGCCGCCGATGAGGGGCGGCAAGCTTGGCTTTGACCTCGACCTCAATACCGCGTCGCGCCTCTTTCGGATGAACCGTCACACTGTGAACGGGCGCGCGCAAGCATGCCTTGGCGCTGGTTGTCTGCCGAAATGGCCTACCGCCGCCCGAGAAGGATCAGAACAAGGTTTACTCCACAGTCCTTCAGGGCTAGTGCGAGTGAATATCAACGGCGTGTCTCCTATGACCCTCAATGAAGCAAGCAAACCCGCTAGGCAAAACTCTCGCCAGGCCAAGGCAGTGGGGGGAGCATCGCCGGGCGATCAGATCCTGATCGGCCCCGATTTCATCCAGAAGGGCGAGCCCCATGAGCGGCTCGACCGGTTCTTCGGCGACCTGGCCAGTCGCTTCGATGCCGCGCCCGCGGTCATCTCCGGCGGCCGGCCGTGGTCGTACCGCGAGCTGAACAGCCGAGCTAACCAGTTCGCGCATCTTTTGATCGAGCGCGGTGTGAAGCCGGGCGACAGGATCGGCTTGCTCCTGGATCGTTCCGCCGAAACCTACATCGCAATACTTGCGGTGATGAAGGCAGGCGCCGCTTTCGTTCCGCTCGCCACAGCGTTCCCCGAAGATCGCATGATCATGATCATAGAGGACGCCGTCATCACGATGGTGATCAGTGTTTCGGGCTACGCGGCGCGCGTGGCGCGCCTGCCCGTTCCGCATATCTCGATCGATTCTGCTGAGTCCGAAATCGCGCTCCAGCCCGAAACCGCGCCGCTGCCGGACGGCGCGCAGGACCAAACCTGCTACATCCTCTACACTTCTGGCACCACGGGCAAGCCGAAGGGCGTGGTCATCAGCCATCAGAGTTTCTGCAACTTCATCCGCGTCGCGGCGGCGTCCTACGGCTATCAGCCCGGCGACCGCGTGTACCAGGGCATGACCATCGCCTTCGACTTCTCCTCGGAGGAGATCTGGGTGCCGTTCGCCGCCGGCGCCACCGTCGTGCCGGCGCCAGGCCAGCAGCCTCTGGTTGGCGAGGAACTGGCCGCCTTCCTGCGCGAGCACCATATCACCTGCATGGCGTGCAGTCCGACGCTGCTGTCGTCGATCGAGAGCGACGCGCCAAGTCTGCGGACGATCCTGGTTGGAGGCGAGGCCTGCTCGCAGAAGCTCGTTACGCGCTGGGCGAGGCAAGGCCGCAAGATCCTCAATACCTACGGGCCGACCGAAGCGACGGTCACCGCGACGATGGCCCTGCTGAGCCCGGACGAGCCGGTGACGATCGGCAAGCCGCTGCCCACCTATTCGATAGCCATTTTGGATCCTAAAAAACCGGAAGTGCTGACCGGCGATCAGCTGGGCGAGGTCTGCATCGGCGGCATGGGCGTGGCGGTCGGTTACCTCAACCGGCCGGAACTGACCGAACAACGGTTCATCAAGGATTTCATCGGTTTTCCAAACAATCCCAGCGGCCGAATCTATCGGACGGGTGACCTGGGCCGCATCAACGACAAGGGCGATATCGAGTATCACGGCCGCATCGACACGCAGGTCAAGATCCGCGGCTATCGCATCGAGCTCGGCGAGATCGAGGCCGTGCTGCTGGATCAACCTGGCATTGCGCAGGCGGCGGTCACGACCTGGGAGATCGAGCCCGAGCGCACGGAACTGGTCGCCTACTTTGCCCCCAGGAGTGGCGGCGAAAGCGTGGACCGCACCGAGCTTGTGCAGGAGCTCAAGCGGCGGCTTCCCGACTACATGGTTCCGGCCTATCTGGAGCAGCTGCCCACGATCCCGATGACCGTTTCCAACAAGGTCGATTTTCGGAAACTGCCCAAGCCGACGAGCGCCCGCGTCGCCGCCGGCCACGCCATGATCGACCCGCGCAACGAGGACGAGAAGTTCCTCGTCGACACGCTGCAGGACGTCCTTAAGTTCGAGGACATCTCGATTGAGGATCACTTCTTCGACGACCTTGGCGCGAACTCGCTGTTGATGGCGCGGTTCTGCGCACGCATCCGTTCCCGCAAGGCCTGGTCGACGACGTCGATGCGCGACATCTACATGCACCCGACGGTAGCGAAGCTCGCCGACCACTTGCGCGCGCCGCAGATGGCTGCGGTTGCCGCGAGCGAGCCCATGCTGACGCACAGGGCCTCCAATCTTGCCATCTGGGCGACGGGTTTCGGTCAGCTGATATTCTCTGCCGCGTACTGGTATGCCGCGCTCTGGTTGATCAATGAAGGCCTCAACTGGCTCTATGATGCGCTGGACGACGCGCCGGACCTCTATATGCGCAGCGTCGTCCTGTCCGCCGGCGTGTTCTTTGGGCTGAGCGGCTTTGCCGTCCTCGCCAAATGGGTGCTGGTCGGCCGCTGGAAGGCCGAAACCTTTCCGATCTGGGGTTGGCGCTACTATCGCTTCTGGATCGTCAAGACGCTGGTCCGCACCGCGCCGGTCGTGCTGTTCCGCGGCAGCCCGCTCTACAGCCTCTATCTGCGCCTGCTCGGCGCGCGGCTCGGCAGCCGCGCCGTCGTCGAGTGCCGAGCGGTTCCGGTGTGCACCGACCTGATCTCCATCGGTGACAACTCGATCCTGCGCAAGGACTCCACCATCCTCGGCTTCCGCGCGCAGGCGGGCTATATCCATACCGGCCCCGTCAACATCGGCAACAACGCCTTTGTCGGCGTCGGATCGACACTCGACATCGACACGCGAATGGGCGACGGCTCCCAGCTCGGTCATGCCTCGTCGCTGCATCGCGGCCAGGCAGTTCCGGCCGGCGAGCATTGGCACGGGTCGCCGGCGATCCCGACCGAGGCGAATTACTGCCCGGTGCCCAACGTCCCGCTGTCCAGGGTGCGCCGGGTCATCTACGAAGCGATCCAGCTCTTCATCCTGTTTGCCATCGTCACGCCGTTCCCGCTTCTGTTCCACAGCTACTGGGAAAATGTCGGAGACGACTACGATGAGACCATCGGCCTCGTGGCGATCGGCACGACGGTCACGGTAGCCGGCTTCATCATCGGCGGGGTGCTGCTGGCCGCGATCGTGCCGCGTCTGTTCAACCTCATACTGAAGCCCGGCCGGAACTATTCGCTCTACGGATTCCACTACTGGCTGCAGACGATGCTGGAGCTGGTCAGCAATGTGCGCCTGCTGAACGTGCTGTTCGGCGACAGCTCGGCCGTCATCTACTACCTGCGCGCCATCGGCTGGCGTTTGAACAAGGTGGACCAGACCGGTTCGAACTTCGGCACCAACCAGCGGCACGAGAACCCGCAGCTGAGCGAAATCGGCTCGGCAACCATGGTGTCCGATGGCCTGTTCATGGTCAACATGCAGAAGTCTGCCAACTCCTTCCGCCTCGAGCACACCCGGGTCGGCGAACGCAACTTCTTCGGCAACAACATCGTCTATTCGCCGGATTCCCGCACCGGCGACAATTGCCTGCTCGGCACAAAGGTCCACGTCCCGGTGGATGGTCCCATCCGCGAGAATGTCGGACTGCTTGGCTCGCCGCCCTTCGAGATCCCGCGCATGGTCAATCGCGACAAGGAGCTTCTCGGATTGATTTCCGATCAGGAGCGCCGCCGCCGTCTGCCGCTCAAGAACCTCCACAATCTGGTCACGGCTCTGCTGTTCGTGGCTGCGCAATGGCTGATCTTGTTCCTTACGCTCGCGATCTGGGACCGCGCCCTCAACTACTATACCGAATGGGGGGCGACGGCACTTTTCGTGGCGGTGATGCTGACCACGGCGATCGGTGTTCCGTTCTACATCTTCCTTGAACGGATCAGCCTCGGCTTCCGCCGGCTGAAGCCGCGCATGGCGACAATCTACGACCCGGTCTTCTGGCGGCACGAACGGCACTGGAAACTATCGGACTCGCCGATCATGGGCCTGTTCACCGGCACCCCGTTCCGGCCGGTCATCCTCCGCATGCTGGGCGTCAAAGTGGGGCTGCGCCTTTATGATGGCGGCAGCATCATCACCGAGCGGTCGCTGGTGGAGATCGGCGACGACGTGACCCTGAACGAGGGCTGCGTGATCCAGCCGCACTCGCTGGAGGAAGGCGCGTTCAAGTCCGACTACATCCGCATTGGCGACGGCTGCACGCTCGCCCCATCCTCCTTCGTTCACTACGCGGTGGTGATGGGAGAAGGATCGGTGGCGGATGTCGACTGCTTCGTGATGAAAGGCGAGGTCATCGAGCCGAACACCGTCTGGCGCGGCAATCCGGCGAACCTCTACGGCGTCGTGACGCCGATCGATGCGCGCGCGATGGAAGCCGGGCACGCGCCATGACAAGCCCTGTAGGCGCGAACGACCGGTCGGTCGTCCTGGTGCCCGTCGACAAGGGCAATCGGGCGGCAATACTGGCGCTCGAGTTGCTGCCGGAACAACAAGGATTCGTCGCCTCCAATGCCGAATCACTAGCCGAGGCTCGGCACGATCACGAGGCCATGGCCCGGGCCGTCGTCGCCGCCGGGCGCGTCGTCGGATTTCTCATGTACAGCGCTCCCGAAGACGACGACGAGGCGATCATCTACCGTTTCATGATCGACTGTCGCGAACAGGGCAAGGGTCTTGGCAGCGCCGCTGTTGGCGAGGCCCTGGAAGAAATTGCGCGCCTCAGCCACATACGCCGCGTCTCAATCTGCTACGAACCGGAAAACAAGGCGGCGCGCCGTCTTTACGCCAGCTTCGGGTTCGTCGAGAAAGGATTGGACGAAGACGGCGAGATGATCGCCGTGCTCGAACTGGGCTGACAACAGCCGGCCGGAAGGCACATCACCGGATATCGAGAGGGCGCTGCGGATCGACGGAAGGTGGAATTTCAGCCCCGCCATGCTGCGTTCCGCTTCCGGCCGCATGCCCTTGTTGTCGAGCATGCGCAGCACATTGCCGAGGAAGCCGGGACGACGGCACTCCCGGCCCAGGAACAGATTGCGGCGATATCCGCCGCCGCAACGGCGAGATCCTGGTAGATCTCGATGCCCAGACATAAGATGCGTGAAGGGATTGTACCGAACGAAGGTTTCTCGCGGGCCATTGAGTCTGGTCCGTCAGGCGCACAGGTGCGAAGCAGTTTGGACTGACGCAAATAGCTCAGCTGCGGCGGCGAAGCCTTAAACGATCTGGCGGCAGCTCAGCTGCGGCTTCTCGGCAGCATCTTCTCGGCAAAGGCCTCGACCTCTCCCGCGCGCGGTTCCTCGCCTGTGTGCGTGAGCAGGTAGGATGGCGTCAGGAAGAGACGGTTGCTCACCGGCTCGACGATCTCCAGCGAGTAGTAGCCTATCTGGGTGAAGTAGAGCACGCGCGCCCGCACGAACGCCTCCGTGTCCGCATAGCCGTGCCGCGAGAACATCGCGCGGATGGCGTCGACCCGCGCATCGTCCTCCTCATGGACGATGCGATGCACCTTGGCCGACTGGCGCGACCAGGCGCGCACGGCGAAATCCAGCCGCGGATTGAACAGCGATTCATCCAGCCAGCACTCGAAGATGTTGAGCACCGCTTGCGTGATCGTCGCGGCCGGCCGTCCGGCCTGCTCGACGATGAAACGCGTGTTGTTATTGCGCCAAAAATCCAGCAGCTGGTCCAGCAGATCCTGACGGCTCTTGAAATACCAGTAGAAGCTGGAGCGGGAGACGTTCAGTTTCTGCCCGAGCGCCAGCACGCGCACCGCCTCGACACCCTCGGAGATCAGCGTCTCCAGCGCGAGCTTCATCCAGTCCTCGCGCGTCACCTTGGTGTTGCCGGCCAGACCGGAACGCCGCACGATTTCTTCAGCACTGGAATCAGAAGGCATTGCGCGCCGGCCAGAGTTGAACGCCGGCTAGATAGACCTGAAAAAGAGCCACTACAATCCTGCTGACTGTTGGAGCCATTCCCAAAGATAGGGCGCGAAACCACGCTCGACATGAAGACGCGCCAGGTCGTGGCTGCCGAACCGGTAGAACAGAACAGTGATGCCGGCAAAGAGCAGCGAAGCGGAACGGCTTGCCTGCCCCGGATCGAGGGTCGTCGCCCTTGCGACGAGGGCCGTCAGCCCCGGACCTTCGATCTCGAACACATGCATTCCCGCATCCAGGACCGAGACAGCGAACCCGGCCTCGTGCCAGCCAGCGGCGATAGGAAACGGCCGTTCGCCGACCGCAAGGATGCGGTCGCGCGCGATCCGCACCATGTATTTGTCGCCGTCGACAACCGCACCGGCGCCCACGCCCTCACCGGCAAGTCCCGAAGCCTTCGACCAGGCAGTCAGGTCACCGCTGACCAAGAGCTGGCTCAGCCCGCCAAGCGTTCGTACGGTCACGCCGTCCTTGTTCAGCGTCGCGGTGGCGAAGTCGGGCGCTGCCGGCCATTTTTCTGCGAGATTACGCACTGAGGCGCTTCCCTTCCGGATCGAAGGCGCAGGGCGCAACGATGGTTGCCTGCCGCACGAAGCCTAGATGTTGAACGTCGATCGTTTCGCCGTGCCGCGCAGCGCCCCGCTCGATGAGCGCCAGCGCAATCGGTCGGCTGAGGGTCGGGCTCCGATAGCTGGAGGTGACGAAGCCGATGCTTCTGAGCCGCCCTTCTTTTTTCTCCACGCCGTGTGCTCCCGTCGCCAGCGGCGCCTCGCCCTCGCGCACCGCAAGGCCGACAAGCTGATTGCGAACGGCGCTGTTTGCCGCTTCCGTGAACAGCGAGCGCCGGCCGACGAATTCACCTGTGCGTTTGGTCCGAGGGCCTGCCACTCCGAGATCGTGTGGCATGGTGGTGCCGTCTGTATCCTTGCCGATGACGATGTAGCCTTTTTCGGCGCGCAGGATCATCAGCGACTCCAGGCCAAGCAGCACGGCGTCGAAGGCGCGACCCTCCTGCTGCATCCTTGCCCACAACGCCTCGGCCCGATCGGCGCGGATGGAGATTTCGTAGCTCCTGTCGCCGGTGAAGGAGACCCGGGTGATGCGCACCTGGTCTCCGCCAAAACGCCCGCCGGCGACGGCCATGTGCGGCAGGTTGGCGTCGTCCAACGCAACGCCGAAATCGAGCGCCTCCATCAGCCCCCGCGCGTTCGGACCCGACACCGTCAAGGTGGCGTATTGCGCGGTGGCGTTGTGGATATAGACCGCGTCGCGGCCGAAACGATCCTGCCGCCACTCTTCCAGCCGGGCGTGGACAGCGGCGACATGCGAAGATGAGCAGGACACGACGAAACGGTGCTCGTCCAAGCGAACCAGCACGCCGTCATCGAAGACAACGCCATTTTCCGACAGCATGAAGCCGTAGCGGCAATGTCCGGGCTTCAGGGTCGACATGGAGTTGTAGTAGATGAAGTCGACGAACTCGGCCGCGCGCGGGCCGATCACCTCGATCTTGCCGAGCGTCGAGCCATCGAAGAGCGCGACGGACTGCCGGGCGCGCCGCACCTCCTCCTGGATTGCGGCGCCGGCTTTGCCGCTTCCGTAATAGGCGGGCCGTAGCCAGCCGCCATATTCCTGGAACACGCCGCCCGCGGCGCGATGGTTCGCCTCCAGCGGCAGGCGGCGGATCGGCGCGTGCATGCTGCCGCGGCGCGCGCCCGCCAGGCTGGCGAACGGCACGGGCGTGAAGGGCGGCCGGTAGGTGGTGGTGCCAACCGCGGGGATGGTGCGGCCGGTGATATCAGCCAGCAGCGCCAGGCCGTTCAAGTTCGAGGTCTTGCCCTGGTCCGTCGCCATGCCAAGCGTCGTGTAGCGCTTCAGATGCTCGACGGAGACGAAATTCTCTCGCGCCGCAAGCTCGACATCCTTGGCGGTGACGTCGCTCTGGTAGTCGATCCACACACGACCTTTAGCCTTGGGCTTCGGCCAAAGGCCGACGACGCCGAGCGTTGCCTCGGCTCCCGTGCTGCGCGGCGCCGGCGATGAGGCGCGGAACGGGCCGAGCGCGTCAGCGCCACTGGCCAAAGTCTCGGAGAGCGCGACCGTTCCCGCCACGGCGCCCGCAACGGCGATCCCGTCAATGGCTTCGCCTGGAATGAAAGCCGCAAGCCCGTCGCTCCAGGCAAGCTTGCCTTTCGCCTGCGAGAACAGGTGCACGGTGGGCGTCCAGCCTCCCGAGACGAGCACGCAATCGGCCGTAAGCGCCGTACCATCGTCGAGCAGCACACCCTGGACGGCGTTGTGCCCGCGCGCCGCCATAGCCGTGCGCCCCGCAAGAACGCGAATATCGGCTCTCGCTGGCGAACTGCCATCACGCCGGCAATCGACCAATGTCACCGAAGCGCCGGCCGTCGTGAGCGCCGCCGCAGGCTCGTAGGCGCTGTCATTGTTGGTCGCGATCACGATCCTGCGACCGACCAGCACGCCATACCGGCGCAGATAGCTGAGCGCGGCGTCGGCCGACAGGATGCCCGGAAGATCGTTGTTGGCGAACGGAACCGGCCGCTCGATCGCCCCGGTCGCCAGCACGATGCGGCGCGGCCGCACCCGCCACAGCGTATCCGGCCGACCATCGCGATGCCGCTCGTTGAGCGCGACCAGATTGTGGTCGTAAAGACCAAAAGCGGTGGTATCGCCGAGCACAAGCTGACCACCGCTCTTCAACTTCGCGACAATGGACTCGACCCACTCGACGCCTTCGACACCGTCGATTTCGCCGGCGCGGTGGCGCAGCGATCCGCCGGGATGGGCCCGCTCATCGACCAGGACGACCGAATGCCCCGCCGCCGCCGCACTTGCCGCCGCCGCGAGACCCGCCGGTCCGGCGCCGACCACCAGCACGTCGCAGTGATGATTGATCTGGTCCGCGACCTGGCGCGGCTTCCAGTCGTGGTCTACGACACCAAGCCCGGCCATGGCGCGGATGCGCGGCTCGAAGACATGCCAGTCCGGCCACATGAAGGTCTTGTAGTAGAAGGCGGCAGGCAGGAAGCGGGCGAAGCGGTCTAGCACCGCGTTGCGGTCGGCCACTGCCGTCGGCGATGCGTTGACGCTCTTGACGACTACGCCGTCCGCAGCCGGCACCGTCGTTGCCCGCGCATTCGGGATCCGGCCGTCGGCACTCTCGACATCGACAAGCGCGTTGGGCTCCTCGACGCCGGCGCCCCAGATGCCGCGCGGCCGGTGATATTTGAAACTGCGACCGACAATGGCCTGGCCGCTGGCCAGCAACGCCGAGGCGATCGTGTCGCCGGCAAAGCCCTCGACACGCCTGCCATCGAAGGTGAAGGAAAGCGGCCGGCTGCGGTCGATGTCGCTGCCGCCAATGGCGAGACGGGACGCGCTCATGCGCCGTGCCCCGTTTCGCCGAGAACGGAAGAACCCGACACCCGGTGATTCACGCTGTCGCGGTCCATCGCGAAGAACTCGCCGCAGGTCATATGCACCCAGATTTCGCGAGTCGCACCTTTGGGATTGTCACGCATATGGAGGTAGCCGGCCCAGCGCTCCGGGGTCACGTCCGCGCCATCGGGCCGGACATTGCCGGCCTCGCCGCCATAGTGAAATTCGCTTTCTTCGCGCGGCCCGCAGAATGGGCAGGGAAAGAGCTGCATCTTTTCTACACCTTCAATGCGCAATGCCGGAGCCGGCGGCTTCATCGACCAGGCGGCCGCGGGCGAAGCGGTCGAGATCGAAAGGCCGGCTGATGTCGTGGTGCTTTCCCGTCGCAAGCAGATGCGCGAGCAGCGTGCCGCCGGCGGGGATCGCCTTGAAGCCGCCCGTGCCCCAGCCGCAATTGAGGAAGAGGCCAGGCAGTGGCGATTCACCGATGATGGGCGAGGAATCCGGGACGACGTCGACGATGCCCGCCCACTGCCGCATCATCTTCAGCTGGCCGAAGATCGGGTACATTTCGAGCATGCCGGCGATCACGCCTTCCAGCACCGGCAGATTGCCGCGTTGGCCGTAAGACGGGATGCGGTCGAGCGCACCGCCGATCACCAATTCGCCCTTGTCCGATTGGCTGACATAGACGCCGGTGTCCGGCGAGATTACCACCGTGTCGAGGATCGGTTTGACCGGTTCTGACACGCAAGCCTGCAGCGCGTAGGAATTGATCGGCAGCCGGAATCCAGCCTTGGCCGCCAGCACCGAAGAATGGCCAGCCACCGCCATGCCGGTGCGCTCGGCGCGGATCGCGCCACGCGAGGTGACGACGCCGCGGCAGCGTCCGCCTTCGATGATGAAGTCCTGTATCTCGCAGTTCTGGATAATGTCGACGCCGAGACGGTTTGCGGCGCGCGCATAGCCCCAGGCGACGGCATCGTGCCGGGCGGTGCCACCGCTCAGCTGCCAGGTGCCGCCATAGACCGGGAAGCGGGCGTCCGGACTGAAATTATAGATCGGCACGACGCGGCGCACATCCTCGATCGAAAACAGCTCGCAATCGACACCGTTGACCTGGATGGCGTTGACGGATCGCGCCGCGGTTTCCATCGCCGCCTCGCTGTGCGCGAGCGTGAGGATGCCGCGCTGGGAAAGCATCACATTGTAGTTCAGGTCCTTCGACAGCGTCTTGTAGAGGCTGTGGGCCAGACCGTAGATCGCCACACTTTCGGGGTAGAAATAGTTCGAGCGCACGACAGTCGTGTTGCGGCCGGTGTTGCCGCCGCCGATCCAGCCCTTCTCGAGCACCGCCACATTGGTGACGCCATGATTTTTGGCGAGGTAGTAAGCGGTGGCGAGCCCATGGCCGCCGCCGCCAATGATGATGGCGTCGTAGCGTGGCTTCGGCTCGGGCGAGCGCCAGGCCTTTTCCCAGCCGGTCTGGCCGGCAATGCCTTCCTTGAACAGCGAAAGCGCCGAATAGTGTCTGGTCATGCCCGCTCCGGACCAACGAACGCGATCTTGCGGACGTCTACTTAGCTTGAATGGACATATGTGTCCATTCAAGCTGCGCCGTCTCCGAGCAGATATTTATCGGGACCGGAACGTGCGACCGCGATCACCCCAGCTCCAGCGTCGTGATGCCGAAGATTGCGGACGCATCGAGTCCGGGATTGCCTCCCCGGTACATGCGGGTGGTGGCGAAGCCTGGCACCATACCGGCAGCCCGAAGGCTGGCGGCGAATCCGACCTGGCTTGCCGGCACGTCGATATGCAATGTCTCGCCGGCGGTCTCGGCGCAGAGATGCGCTATCATCGCCAGGGCCAGGTCGACATCGTCCGCGAACAGCGGCCCGATCTTGAAACCTTCCCGGCAGCGGCGCGCCACGCCATAACCGGTCATGCCAGCGGGACCGGCGGACATGATCGCAATCCTCGGCGGCTGCAGCCACGCCCCAAGGAATGCCTCTCGCGGTGCTGCGAAGCACCGGCAGTCGAAAGCGAGTATCTCCGCCATGTCGGCGGACGTCACGGGCCGTATGTCGCCGCCGCCAGGCAGTCCGGCGGGGCGACCGCTGTAGCGGACAGTCTCATAGGCGGGCACGAAGCCCATGCGCTGGTAGTTGGCACGTTGCTCGGCCACGCCGTCCAGACCGACGATGCGGTTGCCAAGGCGTTCCATGCCGGCCTGCCAGACTGCCTTGCCGTGGCCTTCGCCACGCCGGTCGGGCCGGCATATGTAGAGGCCGATGAAGCCGAAGCTCGGGCCGTATGCGACAGCCGAAATCCCGGCCACCATCTCGCCACCAACGAAGGCGCCTATGAAGCCTTCCGGATCGGCCGCCCGCAACGCGGCCGCGTCGCCGAGCCCGGGATTCCAGCCCTCCCCGGCCGCCCAGCCGACAAGTGTTTCCACCTCACTGGCCGTCAGTGTCCGGATCGTTCTTGGCATCGCTCGGGCGTACCTTGGCAAGGGATTTCAAGCCGTCAGGATAGGCCTCCACTTGCAGGCTGCAAGGCCTCCGTCACCGTCCACTATTGACCGGGGCCGGCCTGCTCTGCTGACGCCAGGACGCATGCGATGGAAATCGTTCTAGCCGCCCGGCAGAACGTGGCTTCATCGAAGCGCGGGTCCTCGACGATTGCCTGCCGATCGGCGCCGGGGGCGATGCCTGAGAGCAGATCGGCGCCGACATAACTGATCGCGTAGTTGCTGTTGTCGAGCGCTCTTTTGTGTGATGCCGTAGCTGCCAACGCCTTGTGCCGGGAAGCGTTCCCCGCGGCCCCGATGGCTAAAACCCTATGCCTGCCCGCCGGGACTCGTCAATTTACCGGCCGGACTATTATTGGGACGGGTTTTGCAAGCCGATGCAAAGGGTTAGCCAGGAACATACCCAATGCTTGGGTGTTGTTCCAATGGGCAACTGGACACGACCGGCGAAGACTGGGAATCTTCCTTTGTCGTGCTTTGGAATCGCATGGAGTACCGTAGGAAATGCCGCTGAGTGCCGAAGATATCGCCAACCATCCAGCCACCCTTCGTGGTGTCCAGGAGCAATCGCGGGCGCTCATCCATATCTACGAAACAAGTCCTCGGCTCGCGGCCGTTTTTGCCACCCAGCAACGCTGGCTGCTCGGCCATGTCGGCCTTGCCATGCACTTTCGGCGTGATCCCAACGACCGCCGCACCGAGCTGACGACCGCGCGCTTCATCGAGGTCGTGCAGCGCAATTCGGTGGCCAGCCGCAACACCGCCGAAGCCTTTCTCAAGGAGATGCTGCACTACAACATCGCCGAATATCTTTCGACGAGCGGGGACGGTCGCGCCCATCCTTTGCGACCGACCGCTGCCACCGTCGAGACATTCACCGGCTGGATTCATGCGCATTTGAGGACGCTTGACCGCGTCGATAGTGGGAACCGCCTGGCGACGTTCCTGGAGCGACCCGAGATGCTGTCCACCTTGCAGCCCTTGATCTGCGACGGGCTGCTGACGAGCGCCGGCGTACGCGAGCCGAGGCAGACCTTCTCGTTGTTTATCTGGCTAAACAACGGCGGGATCGCCATGGACTGGCTGATGTCCGGCATCGACCCCGAGGATGCGCACCTCGACAAGATTCCGACCAGCGTCATTTCGGTCAGTGAGTTCGCGCACTGGCTGAAGCTCTCGCGCACCCATCTGTCGCGAAAACTCCATGATGCCGAGGCACTTGGCAGCATCGGCTGGGTCGGTCAGCGCGGCCATTCCGTGATGTGGGTTTCGCGCCAGTTCTTCGACGAATACATGGCCGTGCAGTCCGCCAAGCTCGCCATCGTCGATGCAGCCTTTGACGCCTGCATATCCGCCTTCTCGCAAAGCTGACCACCGCACGCGAAAAACCGCCGGTTGTACTGGCGAGTATGCGTCGGAACTGCTATCGGCTTGCCATGTGTCATGGGACTTTGCGCGGGTTGTGGGGGATGGCGCTGAATTTCGAAGACATTGTGAGCCGCCCCGGGCTGGGCGCTTGCATCCAGGCGCAGGCGCGGGCGATGCAGCAGGCCTATGAAGGGAACCCGCGAGCGTCCGCGGTCTTTGCCACCCAGCAACGCTGGCTGATGGGGCATATCGGTCTTGCGCTGCATTTCCGCAGGGATCCCACCGACTATCGAAAGGAACTGACAGCGGCGCGTTTCGTCGACGTCACCGTCCAGCATCAGGTGGCGAGCCGAAATACGGCCCATGCCTTCATCAAGGAAATGCAGCACTATAATTTCATCGAGGCCGGGCCGGCGGGCGATGACGGCCGTATTCGCCCGCTGCAAATACCCGCCATGACCTTGGAGCCATTGATCGGTTGGGTCCTGATTCACCTGAGCACGCTTGATGCTCTTGACGGCGGTAAGCGACTGGAAACATTTCAGGCACGGCCGCAAATGCTGGCGCAGTTGCAGCCGCTGGTCGCGGACGGCCTGGTCTCCTCAGTACCGGTGCGCGAGCCGCAACAGACTTTTTCGCTGTTCACCTGGCTCAACAATGGCGGCGTGGTGATGGACTGGCTGATCTCCGGCGTCGACCCGGCGAACGCCGGCCAGGAACGCATCCCAACCGGCATTCTTTCCGTCGGTGACTTCGCCCGATGGCTGAGGCTGTCGCGCACCCACCTCGCGCGAAAGCTGCGCGACGCCGAGACGCTCGGCAGCGTCGGCTGGCTCGGCCAGCGCGGCCATTCGGTGATGTGGATCTCGAACGCATTCTACGGCGAGTATGTGACGGCGCAGGCGGTGAAGCTGGCCATCATCGACGCGGCATTCGCCGCCTGCCAGGCACAGCCGGCAAACTAATTCCTCAACTTATCCGGCCTTCAAAATGGCGGAGAAACGCGGATCGAACGCCCGGCTGATCGGCTCGGCTGCCGCACCCACCGCAATCGCCCAGGGGTCGGTGGTACCGAGCTGCAGGCGCGGCAGGCGCCGCGCAGGGCGATCGGCAATCGACGGCAGCAGCGGCTGCATGGCATCCAGCAGGCGGCGCGCCAGGGCTTCCGGCGCGCTGCTGGTGAGAATGACGGTCTGCGGATCGAAGATTGTCTCGAGCAGATGCACGCTCCAGCGCAGGTCGCTCGCGGCGTCCCTAACCCAGTCCATGACCCTGGGATCTTCAGCAAGCGCCAATTCGTCGATCTTTTCGTGGAGATCTGCCCCGGTCGGATCGAGGCCGAGGTGCTGATAGAGCGAGGCCAACGATGCGCGATGTTCGAGTGGCGTCGAGCCGGGGCCGGAAGGCGAAAGCAACGCCATACCCACCTCGCCGGCATTGCCGTTGCCGCCGCTGTAGAGTTCGCCGTTGAGGATGAGGCCGGCGGCGATGCCGTAGCCGACATAGAGGCAGACGGCATGGTCGACGCCATGCGCGGCGCCGACGATACGCTCGGCCGTCGCGCAGGCGGCGGCATCGTTCTGCAAGCCGACATTGAACCCGGTTCCGGCTGAAAGCGCCTCGACCAGCGGGAACTGCTGCCAGGCCGGCATCATCCATTTGTTGTCGGGGTTCTTCAGACCAAATGGTCCCGGCATGGCGACACCGAGCCCGACCAATCGCCGCTCGGATTGCGAAAAGAGTCCTGCCAGCTCGCGCCTGAGATCGGAAATCAGCGCGAGGATGATCGCCACGCCTTCCGACGGTTCGTCGAACGGCAGCGCCGCATCGGCGCGTGCAATCACGTTGCCGACCAGATCGACCACCACGACGCGCGTCAGATGCCGGTCGATCTGCAGGCCGATCGCAAAGGCTCCTTCGGGCACCAGTCGGTAGGGTGTGAAGGGCTGCCCTCTGCCCTTGCGCACCGTGTCCAGCGCCACGACCAGGCCATCGCGCTCAAGATCCTCGATGATGTTGGAAACCGCCTGCTTGGTGAGCTGCGTCGCCCGCGCCAGGTCGGCACGCGAAAGCGCACCGTTGAGCCGCAGCGCCTCGATCATGACGCGGCGGTTATGCGCGCTGGTGCCTTCCTGATTGGTGCCGCTCTTAGCGCGGATCGGGCTGACGTCGTGCACCTTCGTTTTCCCCTCTTGACTCCATTAAAGGATTGATCGACTAATTAAGTCAAGCGAATTGACTTAATGGTGAAGCCAGAGCGGTTTCGAGAAAAAGACGGCAGGGCTCAAGCCTGTTGCCGCGAACAGCTCCCGGCGGATCCGGTCACACGCGATACGGAATTCGAGGACACGGCATTGCCTTTGCCGTCCCTCGCAGCTGTCGAAAAAATGGGAGAAGACCAATGCTGAAATCTATCGGAAAAACACTTCTGGGCGCGGTGTTCGCGGGTGGGCTGCTTATCCCTCACGCCTTCGCCGAGACCACGCTGAACGCGCTGTTCATGGCCCAGGCCGCCTATAGCGAGGCCGACGTGCGCGCCATGACGGACGCCTTCACCAAGGCCAATCCTGACATCAAGGTCAATCTCGAATTCGTCCCCTATGAAGGCCTGCACGACAAGACGGTGCTCGCGCAAGGTTCGGGCGGCGGTTACGACGTCGTGCTGTTCGACGTCATCTGGCCGGCCGAATACGCCACCAACAAAGTGCTGGTCGACGTCTCGTCCAAGATCACCGACGACATGAAGAAGGGGGTGCTGCCCGGCGCCTGGACCACCGTCCAGTATGACGGAAAATATTACGGCATGCCGTGGATCCTCGACACCAAGTACCTGTTCTACAACAAGGAAATCCTCGAAAAGGCCGGCATCAAGACGCCGCCGAAGACCTGGGAAGAACTCGGGCAACAGGCCAAGATCATAAAGGACAAGGGCCTGTTGAAGACGCCGATCGCCTGGAGCTGGTCACAGGCCGAGGCCGCGATCTGCGACTACACCACGCTGGTCAGCGCCTATGGCGGCGACTTCCTCAAGGACGGCAAGCCGGACTTCCAGAATGGCGGCGGCGTGTCGGCGCTGAAATACATGGTCGACAGCTACAAGTCGGGCCTCACCAATCCGAACTCCAAGGAATTCCTCGAAGAGGACGTCCGCAAGGTGTTCGAGAACGGCGACGCGGCCTTCGCGCTGAACTGGACCTACATGTACAACATGGCCAACGATCCGAAGGACTCCAAGGTCGCCGGCAAGGTCGGCGTCGTGCCGGCGCCGGGTGTTGCAGGCACCAGCGAAGTGTCGGCCGTCAATGGCTCGATGGGCCTCGGCATCACCGCGGTGTCGAAGCATCAGGACGAAGCCTGGAAATACATCGCGTTCATGACCTCGCAGGCGACGCAGAACCAGTATGCCAAGCTCTCGCTGCCGATCTGGGGATCGTCCTATGACGACCCGGCCGTCACCAAGGGCCAGGAAGAACTGATCGCCGCCGCCAAGCTCGGTCTCGCCGCCATGTATCCGCGGCCGACCACGCCGAAATACCAGCAGCTGTCGACCGCCCTGCAGCAGGCCATCCAGGAATCGCTGCTTGGCCAGACGACGCCGGAAGACGCGCTGAAGACGGCGGCGCAGAACAGCGGCCTTTGATCCATCGTTTCCCGACATGCGGGCGGCTTCGTGCCGCCCGTGCTATTTCTAAGCCGGTTTAAGGAAGAGAGGCGCCCTGCATGTCAGGCACCTGGATGACGACTCGCGCGTGGCTTTTGATGCTGCCGCTGCTGGTGATCATGGTCGCTGTTATCGGCTGGCCACTGGTCGATACCGTCCGACTTTCCTTCACCGATGCCCAGTTGGTCGGCACCTCGGGCAATTACGTTGGCCTCGAAAACTACACCAACATGCTGGCCAGCTCAAACTTCACCCGCACGCTGGCCACCACCACCTGGTTCGCGGTCGTTTCGGTTGCGGCGGAAATGGTGCTTGGCGTGTTGGCGGCACTGCTGTTGAACCAGCAATTCCGCGGCCGGGCGGTGTTGCGCGGGCTGATGATCCTGCCCTGGGCGCTGCCGACCGTCGTCAACGCGACGCTGTGGCGGCTGATCTACAACCCCGAATATGGCGCGCTGAACGCCGCGCTGACGCAGTTGCATATCATTGACGACTACCGTTCCTGGCTGGGTGAGCCTGGAACGGCGCTGGCCGCGCTGATCGTCGCCGACTGCTGGAAGAATTTTCCGCTGGTCGCGCTGATCGCGCTGGCAGCCCTGCAAGCCGTGCCGCGCGACATCACCGCCGCGGCGCTGGTCGACGGCGCTGGCCCCTTCAACCGCTTCCGCTTTGTCATCCTGCCCTATCTCGCCGGACCATTGATGGTGGCGTTGGTGTTGCGCACCATCGAGGCCTTCAAGGTCTTCGACATCATCTGGGTGATGACGCGCGGCGGTCCTGCCAACAGCACGCGCACTCTGTCGATCCTGGTCTATCAGGAGGCCTTCTCCTTCCAGCGCGCCGGTTCCGGCGCCTCGTTGGCACTGATCGTCACTTTGCTCGTCACAGTGCTCGCGGTCGCCTATGCGGCGCTGGTGCGCAAGACCGCGGGGAGTGCGGCCTGATGGAACGCAAGAACCCCGTCTTCACTGCTTTCATCTACATCTGCGCCATCCTGCTCGCTGTGCTCATCCTGGCGCCGCTGGCATGGCTCTTCATCATGAGCATATCGCCGGCCGCCGACCTCGCCGACAAACCGCTGCGCTGGTGGCCGCAAAGCGTCGACTTCTCGCGCTACGGGCAACTCCTGTCGACCGCCGAAAACAGTGCCGGCGCCGCCTTCACCGCATCGCTGCGCAACAGCCTGGAGATCGCCGGCATGGCGACGCTCGTCGCGATCCTGCTCGCGGTTCCCGCCGGCTGGGCGGTCTCGCGCACGCCCTCGGTCGGCTGGTCGCTGTCGATGGTGATCGCCACCTACATGCTGCCGCCGGTGGCGCTGTCGGTGCCTCTCTATATGGGTCTCTCCTATCTCGGCCTGCTCAACAACGTCTTTGGCCTGGCGCTGATCTATCTGACCATCCTGGCGCCCTTCACCACCTGGCTGATGAAATCGGGCTTCGATTCGATTCCGCGCGAGATCGAGGCAGCCGCCATGATCGACGGCGCCGGCCTGCTCCAGACCTGGCGCATCATCACTTTGCCGCTGGCAGCACCGGTGGTCGCGACATCGGCGCTGTTTGCCGTACTGCTCGCCTGGGACGAGTTCTTCTACGCCTTGCTGTTCACCTCTGACCAGCGGGCAAAGACGCTGACCGTCGCCATCGCAGATCTCGCCGGTGGCCGTGTCTCCGACTACGGACTGATCGCCACCGCCGGCGTGCTGGCGGCCTTGCCGCCGGTGCTGATCGGCCTCGTTATGCAACGCGCGCTGATCTCGGGCCTCACCAGCGGCGGCGTGAAAGGATAATGATGACTGCAGAACGACCCCGCCCCTCCGGCCTCGTCGCCGTCGATCGCGAGATGGCGCGCCAGCACCGGGACGCGCTTGCTTCCTTCGAAAGCAACAAGGATGCCGCCGCCAAGGTCGTCGCCTCGATCAGGCGCAACGGCAGGCTCCTCCTGCTCGGCATGGGCGCCTCGCATGCCGTCGCCCGCGCCGTCGAGGTGCTCTATCGCGCGCATGGCATCGAGGCCATCGCCTTGCCGCTCTCCGAACAGCTTGGACAGAAGCTGCCGCTTGCCGGCAAAACGGTGATCGTCACCTCGCAATCCGGCGAAAGCGCCGAAGTGGTGCGCTGGTTCTCTGAAGCGGACCGACACGCCGACATTTTCGGCCTGACATTGGAGGTCGGCTCCTTCCTTGGCCGCACCGTGCCTTGCCTGGTCGGCGCCGGCGGCACCGAGCTTGCCTTTGCCGCGACCCGCAGCCTGACCGTGACTTTCGCCTTGCATCTCGCGATCCTCGCCGCGCTCGGCGACGATCCTGCCGCCGCCCTTGCGGCACTCAAGGCGCCTGAAGCAGTTGAGATCGACGCCGCCTTGGCTGCGTTGGACAAAGTGCAGACGGTCGTCACCTCCGGTCGCCGGCTGCAGGGCGTGGCCGAAGCGCTGGCGCTCGGCCTGACCGAGCTGTCTCGCCTGCCGTGCTATTCGCTCGAAGGCGGCCAGTTGCGCCACGGCCCGATGGAAATGCTCGGCCCGAGAATCGGCGTCGTGCTCTTCCGCGGCGACGATCCGACCGCCGACCTTGTCACCGCCATGGCCGTTTCGGTGGTCGAGACCGGCGCGCCGCTGATCCTGTTCGACGCCTCGGGCAAGCCGCCGGTCGCCGGCGCGGTCACATTGGCCTTCGAACCGGCGTCCGGACTGGCGGCGATCTTTGCCATGCTGCCGGTCGCTCAGCGCCTCATGATCGCCTTCGCCGACAGCCGCGTCGACAACGCCGGGACGCCGGTGCGCACCACCAAGATCACGCGGAGCGAATGATGCGGCCGCTCGCAGTGATCGGCAATGTCAATGTCGACCTGATCGTCGGCCCGGTCGCGCCATGGCCGAAAACCGGCACCGAGACCGTCGTCGACCACGACGATCTGCGCGTCGGCGGCCAGGCCGGCAACACGGCGCTGGCCTGGCAGGCGCTGGGGATCGATTTCGAGATCGCCGCCAACATCGGTGACGATCAGTTCGGCCGCTGGCTGGGCGAGGCTTTCGGCGCGCGTGCGCAAAAATGGCCGGTGCATCGCGAAGGCACGACCTTGTCGGTCGGCATGACCCATCCCGATGGCGAGCGCACCTTTCTTCACCACGCGCGGCCATCTGCCCCGCTTCAGCCTGGGCGATGTGGTGTCGGTGCTGAACAGCGATCGGCTTTCCGGCGGCTACGCGCTGCTCTGCGGCTCGTTCCTGACCGACGACCTGACCCGGGACTACGATGCCTTTTTCGACTGGGCGGAGGCGCACGGCATCGCCGTCGCGCTCGATACCGGCTGGCCGATCGACGGCTGGACGCAGGCGAATTGCGCCGCCACGCGCGGCTGGCTGTCGCGCTGCGAACTCGCCCTCTTCAACGAGGTCGAGATGACGACGCTCGCCGGCCTCGCAAGCCCTATCGAAGCCGCGCGCAAGATCCGCGACGGCATGAAGCAAGGCGCGACCGCCGTGGTAAAGCGCGGGCCCGATGGCGCGATCGCGATCAGCCCCGACGGCGAACTTATCGAAGCCAGCGCGCCGCGCGTGAAAGTGGTCGACACGATCGGCGCCGGCGATGTCTTCAACGCTGCCTTCCTGGCGGCACTGGCGCAGGAGCGGCCGCTGGACAGTTGTCTTGCCGCCGCCATCCGGGTGGCGTCACGCGCCATCTCAACCCTGCCCCGCGACTATAGCGGGCCGATTGCATTCGAGGACGTCGTCAATGAGCGCGCTTGAAATCCGTGATGTCCGCAAGAATTACGGCAGCGTCGAAACGCTGAAAGGCATCAACATCGCGCTCGAAAGCGGCGAGTTCCTGGTCCTGCTTGGATCGTCGGGCTGCGGCAAGTCGACCTTGCTCAACATCATCGCGGGTCTCGCCGAAGCGACCAGCGGCGACGTGCTGATCGGCGGCCGTTCGGTGCTTGGCGTGCATCCCAAGAACCGCGACATCGCCATGGTCTTCCAGTCCTACGCGCTCTACCCGAACCTGACCGTGCACCGAAACATCGGCTTTGGCCTGGAAATGCGCAAGGTTCCCGCGGTCGATCGTGACAAGGCGGTGCACGAGGCGGCACGGCTTCTGCAGATCGAGAACCTGCTCGAACGCAAGCCCGGCCAGCTTTCCGGCGGCCAGCGCCAGCGCGTCGCCATCGGCCGCGCCCTGGTGCGCAAGCCGCAGGTCTTCCTGTTCGACGAGCCGCTCTCCAACCTTGATGCCAAGCTGCGTCTGGAAATGCGCACCGAGCTCAAGCGGCTGCACGAAATGTTGCAGACCACGGTCGTCTATGTCACGCATGACCAGATCGAGGCGATGACGCTGGCGACCCGCATCGCCGTGATGCGCGACGGCCGTATCGAGCAGCTGGGCACCCCTGAAGAGATCTACGACAATCCGGCGACGCTCTATGTCGCGGGTTTCGTCGGCGCGCCGTCGATGAATATGCTGGAAGCGGTCGTCGAGGACGGCAAGCTTGCCATTGCCGGTGTTGATGCGCGACTGGCGATCCCGGCCCGCTACGCAAAGGCCGCTCAAAACGGCGCGCCGGTCGTCGTCGGAGTGAGGCCCGAGGCGCTTCGTCTTGGCCAGGGCAGCGGTGCCGAGCTGTCGCTGCCGGTCGAGATCGACGTCGTCGAGCTGACCGGCCCCGAACAGGTCACCACCGCCCGCCTCGGAACGCAAAGGCTGACGGCAACCTTGCCGCCGCGGCTGCGTATCGCCAAGGGCGATGCGTGTCGCCTCGCTTTTGACGACGACGCGCTTCGCCTGTTCGACCCGGCGACCGGCAAGGCTTTCTGAGGCGCGATATCCCCCACACGGGAGATGTCGCCGTGTCACGACGGCTGTAGGCACTCCATGCTGCACGCATTCGGCCGCATCGCAAAGTGGGGATTCGCATGAAGAAGACTTACGAGAAACCGACGCTGAACAAGCGCCAGAAGCTGTCCGTCGTTGCTGCCCTTTGTACGCCGTCCACCTGCGTGAACTGATCCGTCTCGGCCGAGGCCTCCGCCCACGGCAAGGCAGCGGCGCCAAGCCGTCGCGGCCGAACGGGATCGATGGGGTCAAACTGACCGGCCCCGAACAGCTCCCCACCGCCCCACGAAGAATGCTGAAGCGTTCGACGCACGATATCCGGCATACGACGGATGCCGTCATATTGCGGCTGCTGTAAGGAATCCAAGCTGCGCGCACTCAGCCGCATGCAAGGCGAGGATTTTGATGAAGAAGGCCTACGAAAAGCCGACGCTGAACAAGCGTCAGAAATTGTCCAGTGTCACAGCCAACTGCACGCCCTCCACTTGCGTGGTGGAGTGATCTTCCAAGGCATAGCGCAATTCCAGACAGCGTTCGGCGGACCGCTCTGTGAATTGCGCATCGAACGGTTCAGAGTCCTGCGGGCTCTGAACCGTTCGAGCTCATTTCTCCTCAGTCGATGTCGAACGACACGCCCTGCGCCAAAGGCAGTGCCTTGGAGAAGTTCACCGTGTTGGTAGCCCGACGCATATAGGCCTTCCAGGCATCCGAACCGCTCTCGCGGCCGCCGCCCGTTTCTTTCTCGCCACCGAACGCACCGCCGATCTCGGCACCCGAAGTGCCGATGTTGACGTTGGCGATACCGCAATCCGAACCGTCGACGCCGAGGAAGCGCTCCGATTCCTGCAGGTCGCGGGTGAAGATCGACGACGACAGGCCAGCGCCGACCGCATTGTGCAGTTCGAGCGCCTCGTCGAAATCGGAGTATTTCATCACGTAGAGGATCGGCGCGAAGGTCTCTTCGGTGACGGGAGCCACCTGCTTGGGCATTTCGACCAGTGCCGGATGAACGTAATAGGCGTCAGGGTGACCGTTCTCGACGCGGGCGCCGCCGGTCACCTTGCCGCCATGGGCGCTGGCTTCCTTCAGTGCTTTCTGCATGTTGTCGAAGGCTGCCTTGTCGATCAGCGGACCGACCAGCGCCTTGCCCTCCAGCGGATTGCCGACCGAGACACTCTGATAGGCCTTTTTCAGGCGCGGCAGCAAAGCGTCATAGACGCTGTCATGCACGAACAGGCGCCGCAGCGTTGTGCAGCGCTGTCCGGCGGTGCCCATGGCGCCGAAGGCGATAGCGCGCAGCGCCATGTCGAGATCGGCGGTCGGGCAAACAATGCCGGCATTGTTGCCGCCGAGTTCCAGCACGGCGCGGGCGAAGCGCTTGGCGAGCCGGGGGCCGACCTCACGGCCCATGCGGGTCGAACCGGTGGCCGAAACCAGCGGCACCTTCGGGTGATCGACCATAACTTCGCCGACGACACGGTCGCCGATCAACACCTGCAGCAGGCCGTCGGGCGCATCGGCGCCAAAGCGCTTGGCGGCGCGCTTGAAGATCGCCTCGCAGGCAAGTGCCGTTAGCGGCGTCTTTTCCGACGGCTTCCAGACCACGGCGTCGCCGCAGACGAAGGCCAGCGCCGAATTCCACGACCACACCGCGACCGGGAAGTTGAAGGCCGAAATGACGCCGACGACGCCAAGCGGGTGCCAGGTCTCCATCATGCGATGTCCCGGACGCTCGGTGGCGATGGTCAGGCCGTACAATTGCCGCGACAGACCGACGGCGAAATCGCAAATGTCGATCATTTCCTGGACTTCGCCGAGGCCCTCGGACGGGATCTTGCCGACTTCGATGGACACCAGCCGGCCGAGCTCATCCTTATGGGCGCGCAGTTCCTCGCCGAGCAGGCGGACCAACTCGCCGCGCTTCGGACCCGGCACCAGCCGCCAGGCCTGGAACGCCTTGTGCGCTGCATCGATGGCCTTGCCGGCATCGGCGGCCGAAATCGACTTCAGCGCCGCGATCTGTTCACCCGTCACCGGGCTGTGCACGATGAGATCGCCGCCCGCAAGCGCGTCCTTGGCGACGCCGAGTTTCGCCAGAAGTTCAGCCGCTTCCTTCGCTATCGTCATTTTTATCCCTTTCAGATCCCGCCTCTCACAGGGCGGGCGTGGACGCCATGCGCCATGTCTTGTCCGTGCCGAAGGCACGCTTGGGCGCTTTCATGGCGTCGCATTACTCGTTTCAGGGAAAAACCGCCACCCCAGCATGGTCCAAGGCCGGAGCGCGAAATTGGGCCAGAAGCCACTACGCGTGGTCAGCGAGCTTTCTGGAACGAGGACTTCCCGGCGCTTTCCTTGATCAGCCGGTCGATATGCATGCGGATATGCGCCGCTTCCGCCGCTGTGTTGGCCAAGGCGATGGCGCGGTCGAAGGCGACGCGCGCTTCCTCGTTGCGGCCAAGTTGCATCAACAGTCCGCCGCGCAGGCCGAAGAAGTGGAAATAACCCGACAGCCGCTCTTCCAGCGGCTCGATCATGGCAAGCGCCGCCTCGGGACCCTGCACCTTGCTCACCGCGACGGCGCGGTTCAGCGTCACCACCGGCGACGGCTGCATCTGCTCGAGCAGGCTGTAAAGCAGGTCGATCTCGGTCCAGTCGGTGTCCTCGGGCGTCGGCGCCCGTGCGTGCAGCGCCGCGATCGCCGCCTGCACCTGGTAGGGACCGGGCTTGCGGTGGCGCAGTGCCTTGTCGACCAGCGCCAGGCCCTCGTCGATCATCTTGCGGCTCCACAGCGATCGGTCCTGGTCGTCGAGCAGAATGATCTCGCCATTCGCGTCGAAGCGCGCTGGCGCCCGCGCATGCTGCAGCAAAAGCAACGCGGTCAGGCCCATGATCTCGGGCTCGGCCTGGAACAGCCTGAGCAGCAGGCGGGCAAGGCGGATCGCTTCTTCGCAGAGCGGCGCGCGGGCCGGCGCCTCGCCGCTATTAGTCGAATAGCCTTCATTGAAGATCAGATAGACCATGGCGGCAACCGCGGCGAGCCGCTCGGAGCGCTCGACCGCGCCCGGCGTCTCGAACGGCACGCCGGCATCGGCAATGCGCGCCTTGGCGCGCGTGATGCGCTGCTCCATGGCGCTTTCGCCAACCAGGAAGGCGCGGGCGATCTGCTTGACGGTGAGGCCGGACACGATGCGCAGCGCCACCGCGATCTGCTGCGTTGCCGGCAGGTCCGGATGGCAGCAGATGAACAGCAGTCGCAGGATGTCGTCGCGGTAATGCGCTCCATCCAGTCGCTCCGCCATGTCGTCCTCGGCATCCTCCAGATCGGAGATCTGGTCCTCTTCCGGCATCGGCGCCTGTTTGGCGGTCTTGCGCACGGCATCGATGCCGCTGTTGCGGCCGACAAAAATCAGCCAGGCCGCCGGATCGCGCGGCGGCCCGTTCTTCGGCCAGTTCTTGAGCGCCCTCAGGCATGCATCCTGGAAAGCCTCTTCCGCGGCGTCGAGGTTGCGGAAGTAGCGCAGCAGCGCGCCCATCGCCTGCGGGCGGGCGTTGCTGATCGCGGTGCTTATCCAGGCCAGTTCGGTCATACGGCGACCTTTTTCGGATTGAAGACCGAAACCGGACGGATCTCATAGGAACCGCCGCTCGGATTGACCTCGGAGAGCTCGCGCGCGAACTCGACGGCCTCGTCGAGATCGCGGCATTCGAGCGTATAAAAGCCGAGGAACTGTTCCTTGGTTTCGGCGAACGGGCCGTCGAACACGATCGACTCGCCCTTGACCTTGCGCAGCGTCGTTGCCGCGGTCGTCGGCAGTAGCCGGGCCACCGGGCCAAGGCGGCCTGCCTTGGCGTATTTGTCCTGGACGTCGAGAAGCTTCGCCATCACCTCGTCGTCCTGTTCCTTGCTCCAGGAGCTGACGACGTCTTCGGAGGCATAGCAGAGGATGGCGTAGAGCATTTTTCGTCCTTTCCACATCAAAGGACGCGACAGTAGGGCGGCAACCGACACAAGGTCGATAAAAAAATTATAGGGCGATCACGGACTTGCCCGGCCCTTCAGGCCCCGTGCACCTGAAGCCATCGGAGCACCAGCGTTTCCTCCTCGTCGAGGCCGGCGATCAGCCGTTTTCGCTTGTTTGCGTCGGCCATCTCGGTCAGCAGGCGCCCTTGCGACCAAGCTTCGAAAACGAGCGGGTGGATATAGCATTTCCGGCAGACGGCGCGCGTGTTGTTCAGGCGTTCGGCCACCTTGTCGACGACGCCGTTGATCAGCCGCTTCTGCTGGGTCTTGCTTTCGGGCAGCTCTGCCCCGGCAAACAGCGACGCCGCATGGATGGTGCCACCCCAGGTGCGGAAGTGCTTTGAGCTGAATTCGGCGCCGATGGCGTCACGTATATAGCGGTTGACATCGTCCGAGCGTACCTTGCGCCTCTCGCCATCCTCGTCGAGATACTGGAACAGCTGTTGCCCGGGGATATCCTGGGCGCCGCGCACGACCCGGGCGATGCGACGATCGACCAGCTTCAGCTTCCATTCCTTGCCGGACTTGCCCTTGAAGGCAAAGCGCAGGCTCGACCCTTTGATGTCGACATGGCGGTCACGCAACGTGGTCAGGCCAAAACTCTTGTTGTCGCGCGCGTAAGCCGCGTTGCCGACACGGATCATCGTGTTGTCGAGCAGCCAGACGACCGCCGCGACGACGCGCTCGAAGGGCAGGCCGTGGCGGCGCAGATCGACATCGATGCGGCGGCGCAATTCCGGCAGGCTTTGCGCAAAGGCGACCAGGCTCGAATATTTGGCGCCGTCGCGCTCCTCGCCCCAAAGCGGATGATAGCGATACTGCTTGCGCCCGCGCTGGTCGCGGCCGGTCGCCTGGATATGGCCGTTCGGGTCAGGCGAGATCCAGACATCGGTCCAAGCCGGCGGAATGACGATCGCCTTGATGCGATCGAGCGCTGCGGCGCTGACCGGCTTGCCATTGTCATTGGCGTAGGCAAACCCTTTGCCTTTCCTCAGGCGACGGATGCCGGGGTCGGCATCGGAGACATAGCTCAGCGAGGCGCGCTCGGCCGAACTTTGCGCGTCGTTCTGCCGGGATTCGTCCTGGGCCGAACGCTCGGGGGATTGCAGCCGTTGCAACATGATGGCTCCACGCAATTTGCGCGTAGATAAGCCGCGTGGCCGGCTCCAGGTTCCGTCCCGCGGACGAGATCGTCTTGCTACGATTGTGCCGAGCGCGCCGCGACCAGATGTAGGCCAACCAAATCGCCTAAGCAGCGACCGGAATGACATCGACCGCCTGCTCGCCGACCTGACCGCCCGTCGTCTTCAGCACGCCGACGATCGGCGCCACGTCGGAATAGTCGCGGCCGTAGCCGACGGTGATGTGGTCGTTGCTCGCCCTGATCCCGTTGGTCGGGTCGAATTCCTGCCAGCCGGCATCGCGCCCGCACCAGGCCTTAACCCAGGCATGCATGGCGTCGGCGCCCTCGAGCCTGGGTTTGCCCTTGGGCGGAATCGTGCGCAGGAAGCCGCTGACATAACCGGCCGGGATACCGAGGCCACGCAGACCGGCGATCATGATGTGCGAGAAATCCTGGCAGACGCCGCGCTTAAGGGCAAAGGCGTCGCTGGCGCGGGTGCGCACGGTCGTCGCCTTGCCGTCATAGGTGAAATCGCGATGGATGCGGTTGCACAGGTCCATCACCGTGGCGGTCGTCGAACCGGCAAGGCTCTGCCGCGCATAGGCGGTGATCGCGGCATCGATGCCGACATGATCGCTGGCGGCGAGAAAATGGTGCGGCGTATCCGGCGCCAGCGACCGTACCGCGCCGAGTTCTTCCCTCAACCGCCGCAGATCGGGCGACACGTCGAGCCCAGGCTCCGGCCGCGACACCGATACGCGCGCGCTCATCCTGATATCGAGGCCGTCATGGACATCGCGAAAGGCAATCGCGGTGACATTGTTGCCGAAGAAATCAGAAAAATCCGTGCGTTCCGACGGGTTCGGCACAAACGATAGCGAGGCGGCGACAACGCGCTGCACGCCAGCAATCGTCGGCGGCAACACACGCACCTGATGTCGGCTGCCGCCGGCCGCAGCGTCATAATCGTAGCTGAGATGAAGCCTGATGTCGTAAAGCATGCCTTACTTTTCTAGTTTGGCGCAGGCTCTTCTCGCAAAACCGCGCGACACTTTTGCGGAGCCCGCTTAGCCAAAATACGCTTTGGCGAGGCTGCTGTAGAGGTTGCCGATCTCCGTAGCGAGATCGTCCAGCACCTCCGCCGACATCTCCGATGGCTCCATGACGGCAATTGCCGTGTTGAGCTGCAGGATTTCCTTGGCCGCCGGTGACATATGCCCTTCACCGCCGGCGAACGGCAGCAGCCCGATTTCCGCCTTCAGCCGTTCGAGCTGAAACAGGATCGAGCGCGGATTGAGCGGGTCGAGCGCCAAAAGATCGATCACCGTACGCCGCCCGGCCCGCACCGGATATTGCCGGCGATGGGTCATGACGCTGTCGCCGATCTCCAGCATCATGTCGAGCGAGCCGTCCGGCGCGCTGGAGCGGGTGAGGCGGGCAAGCGTGTGGGCGATCTGGATGCCGCGCTCGATCCGCCGGCCGATTTCGAGGAAACGCCAGCCGGTGAACCGGTACATGTTCTCGTGCAGCAGGCCGGAAAAGCCGGCGAGCTTGCGCAGCATCACCGTCATCGCGCGCGTCGCGTCGTCGCCCGGCGCCACGGTCGTTGCGAACTTATGGATGGTCTTGGACAAATCCTTGAGCGCCAGCCAGCCATCGGGCGAAAAGCGATCGCGGATCTGCCCGGCGCTGTAGACGGCGCTGTCCAGCGTGCCGATCAATCCCGGCGGGATGGCCGATTCCAGGTCGATGCCGAACGGCTCGAGATAGTCCCTGATGTCGGCAAGCAGCGGCATATCCGGATCGGATGTCTCGGCCAACCGCACATGATAGGCGCGCAGGATACGCACCGTGTCTTCCGAGCGCTCGATATAGCGGCCGAGCCAGGTCAGGTTTTCCGCCGCGCGGCTGGGCAGGCTGCCCGGCATGGTGCGGGCGAAGCTGTCATGTTCCTGCGGCAGCAGCGTTTCGCGCTCGACAGGCTTATCGCTGACCACCCAGACGTCGGCCGCCTGGCCGCCGCGCTGCATGGCGATGGCCGTCGGGTCGAGCGACAGGCCGACACGGGCGAAGCCGCCCGGCATCACCGTCCAGCCGTCGGGCGTGCGTGCCAGATAGACGCGCAGGCTTGCCGGCCGCGGCTCCAGCCGGCCGCCGACATAGACCGGCGTCGTCGACAGTGTCACCGCTTCCTGGCCGACGAACCCGCCGCCATCGCTTTCGATGCGCGCGACCAGCGCGGCGCGTTCCTCCGGCGTCAGCGCCGAACCGAGCCTGGTGTGATCGTCGTCCTCGAAGGCAAGCCGTGTCGACAGCGCCGGGCCGACAACCATGCGGTCGAGATTGGCAAGCACATGCTGGCGTTCGCTGTCCTGCCCGCACCACCAGGTGGCGACGCTCGGCAACAGAAGCTCTTCGCCGCGCAATTCGCGCGAGATTTTCGGCAGGAAGGCGAGCAGCGCCCGCGTTTCCATCAGACCCGAACCCAGCGCGTTGACTGTCGAAACGGTGCCCCGTCTGATCGCCTCGACCAGCCCCGGCGTGCCGATGTGCGAGTCCGGCCGCAGTTCCAGCGGGTCGGCGAAGGCGGCGTCGAGCCGCCGCCACAGCACGCTGATCGGCATCAGCCCGGATACCGTGCGCACCATCAGCTTGCCGCCGGATACGGTCAGATCCTCGCCCTCGAGCAGCATGATGCCGAGATAGCGCGCGATATAGGCATGCTCGTAGTAGGTCTCGTTGAGCGGTCCGGGCGTCAGGATGGCGACGCGACCGTCATTTTCCTTGGCCATGCCGATCAGCGCGTCGCGAAAGCGGCGGAAGAAGCCGGCGAGCCGGTGCACATGCATCTCGCCATAGATGTCGGATAGCGCACGCGTGGTTGCGACGCGGTTTTCCAGCGCAAATCCGGCGCCCGACGGCGCCTGCGTGCGGTCGCCCAGCACCCACCAGCTTCCGTCGGGTCCGCGACCGAGCTCGAAGGCCACCATATGCAGGAAATGCCCGCTGGCCGGCACGGTGCCGACGACGGGACGCAGATATTCGGGGCTCGCCGCGATCAGGCCGGCCGGCAGGATGCCCTTCTCGATCAGCCGGTTCGGTCCGTAAATATCAGCGATCGTTTCCTCGAACAGATCGGCGCGCTGGACGAGACCGGCGCTGATCTCGGCCCATTCCTTGTCCTCGATCAGCAGCGGGATGTGCGCCAGCGGCCATTCGCGCTCGTTGGCGCCGGCCTTGTCATAGACGCGGTAATAGACGCCGGCATCACGCAGATACTGGTCGGCGCGGGCGAAACGCTGGCCGAGCTTTTCCGGACCGAGTTCTTCCAGCGCCTCGATGAAGGGCGCCCAGGCAGGACGTGGATTGCCCGCCGCATCTACCATTTCGTCGACGACGCCGTCAATCGGCCGGTAATGCTCCAGCAGACTGGCCCTCAGCGGCTTGCCGCGCAGCTTTTTCTGATTCCCCTTTGCCATTGCTGATCAGAGTCTTGCCGGCCGCCTCAGGTCAAGGGTCATCGGGAAGTCTTCAGAGGCTTCTTCGTTGCGCAGCACGTAGCTACCCGCCGTATGGCCGCGCGGTTCGAAGCGAGCGAGCCGTCGCGCCTCGGCCTCATTGCCATTGACCGGGAACGTGTCATAGCTGCGCCCGCCAGGATGCGCGACATGGTAGACGCAGCCGCCCACCGCCCGCCCCGACCAGCGATCATAGATATCGAAGACCAGCGGTGTGTTGACCGGCAACGCCGGATGCAAGCCCGACGCCGGCTGCCACGCCTTGAAGCGCACGCCGGCAACCGCGACCTCCGTGTTGTCGGTCACTTTCATCGGCACGACGCGGCCATTGCAGACGATCGCGTGACGTTCCGGATTGAGGCCTTCGGTCCTGACCTGCAGCCGTTCGACCGAGGAATCGACAAAGCGCACCGTGCCGCCAATGGCGCCCTGCTCGCCCATCACGTGCCACGGCTCCAGCGCTTGCCGCAGCTCCAGCTTGATGCCGGCATGTTGCACCTCGCCGCAGAAGGGGAAGCGGAATTCGAGCTGGGCGTCGAACCATTCGGGACGAAACTCGAAACCATTGAGCTTGAGGTCGTCGAGCACGTCGAGGAAATCCGCCCAGACATAATGCGGCAGCATGAAACGGTCGTGCAGCGAAGTGCCCCAGCGCACGAAGCGGCCGTCGAGCGGGTTCTTCCAGGCGCGGGCGATGATCGCCCTGACCAGCAATTGCTGCGCGAGCGACATGCGCGCATTGGGCGGCATCTCGAAACCGCGAAACTCGACCAGGCCGAGGCGACCGGTCGGCCCGTCCGGCGAAAACAGCTTGTCGATGCAGATCTCGGAGCGGTGCGTGTTGCCGGTGACGTCGGTCAAAAGGTTGCGAAACAGCCGGTCGACCAGCCATGGTAGGGGTGCATCGCCCTGGTTCGGATGCGGCACCTGCGCCATCGCGATTTCAAGCTCATAGAGCGAATCGTGGCGCGCCTCGTCGAAACGCGGCGCCTGGCTGGTCGGGCCGATGAACAGGCCGGAAAACAGATAGGACAGCGAAGGGCGCCGCTGCCATTGCAGCACCAGGCTCTTCAACAGATCGGGCCGGCGCAGGAACGGACTGTCATTCGGCGTCGCGCCACCGACCACGACATGGTTGCCGCCGCCGGTGCCGGTGTGGCGGCCATCGATCATGAACTTGTCGGCGCCGAGCCGTGTCTGCCGTGCCTCCTCGTAGATGGCCGTCGTCGTCGCCACGCAGTCCTGCCAGGTCGAGGCCGGATGGATGTTGACCTCGATGACACCGGGATCAGGCGCCACACGAATGACATTGAGGCGCGGATCCTGCGGCGGGGCGTACCCTTCGATATGCACCGGCATGCCGATCGCCTTTGCCGCGTTTTCAGCAGCCGCCAACAGTTCGAGATAGTCCTCCAGCGCCTCGACCGGCGGCATGAACACGCAAAGCCGCCCATCGCGCGGCTCGACCGAAAGTGCGGTGCGCACCGCGCCGCCGATCTCGGTGATTTCCTGCTCGACGCGGTCCTGCTGACCGGTTGTCGCGGTGAAAGAGGCCTCCGTCTGGCGCCGCGCCATCTCATCGGCGCCGCCGGGCTCAACCGGCGGGGGTAGGATTTCGGCCCGCGGCGGCAGGCCACCGCGCGGCACCGAAGGATCGACGGGCACGATGTAAGGAAATTGCGCCGGCGGCACATAGGGCAGCGTGCCGAGCGGTAGGCGGTAGCCGACCGGTGAGTCGCCCGGCACCAGGAACAGCCGGCCGCGCCGCGTCTTCCACTTCTCCGAGCGCCAGCGCTGCCCGGCGGCCTGGCTGTTCCAGCGCTGCACCGGCAACACATAGCCCGATGGCTTGGTCAGGCCGCGCTCGAAGACACGCGCCATGCGGCTGCGCTCCTCGGGATCCTCCAGCTTCGAATTCGACGGATCGACATTGTCCGGCAGCTTGCCTTCCTTGAGCAGCCATTCGCCGGGATCCTCATAGGCCTCGCTGACCATCGCCTTGTCGATGCCAAGCTCGCCGGCAATCGCCGTCAGCAGGCTTTCGGCCTGCTGCGGCCCAACCTTGGCGTCACTCTTTTCGTGCGCGATAAGCGACGGATCGCTCCACACGGGCTCACCGTCGGTGCGCCAGTAAAGCGAGAAGGTCCAGCGCGGCAGGCTTTCGCCGGGGTACCACTTGCCCTGGCCATAGTGGAGGAAACCGCCCGGCGCGAAGCGTTCGCGCAACCGCCGGATCAGCTGATCCGCCTTGTCGCGCTTGGTCGGGCCGACAGCGGCGGTGTTCCACTCGGCGGATTCGAAATCGTCGATGGAAATGAAGGTCGGTTCGCCACCCATGGTCAGCCTGACGTCGCCCTCTGCCAGCGCCGCATCGACCTTGTTGCCCAGCGCATCCAGCGCCTGCCAGCTTTCATCGGAGAACGGCTTGGTGATGCGCGGGTGCTCGGCGATCCGGTCGACCCGCATATCGAAGCCGAACTCGACATTGGCGAAGCTCGCCATGCCGGAGATGGGCGCGGCGTTGCGGAAATGCGGCGTCGCCGCCAACGGCACATGGCTTTCGCCGGTGAGCAAGCCGGAGGTTGGGTCGAAGCCGATCCAGCCGGCGCCTGGAATATAGACCTCGCACCAGGCGTGCAGATCGGTGAAGTCGACCGCGGTTCCGGTCGGGCCATCGAGCGCCACCAGGTCGGGCTTCAACTGGATCAGATAGCCGGAGACGAAACGCGCCGCGATGCCGAGGTTGCGCAAGATCTGAACCAGCAGCCAGCTCGAATCCCGGCACGAGCCTTTTTTCGCCGCCAATGTCTCTTCCGGCGAGAACACGCCAGTCTCCATGCGCACGATATAGGCGATCTCGCGCTGCAGTCGTGCATTCAAATCGACGACGAAATTGACGGTGTTTGTGGGTTGGCGGTCGATCGTTGCGAGGAAGGCTGACAGCAGTGGCCCGGCCGGCTCGGGCGTGCGGTAGATGGCGAGATCGTCCCTGATCTCTTCCGGATACTCGAACGGAAAGATCTCGGCCGACGGTTCGACGAAGAAATCGAACGGATTATAGACCGTCATGTCGGCGACGAGATCGACCTCGATCTTCAGTTCCGTCACCGGCTCCGGGAAGACGAAGCGGGCGAGGAAATTGCCGTAGGGGTCCTGCTGCAGATTGACGAAGTGGTTCGCCGGCTCGACCTTCAGCGAATGGCTGAGCACCTTGGTGCGCGAATGCGGCGCCGGTTGCAGCCTGATCACCTGGGGGCCAAGAACGACCGGACGGTCGTATTTGTAATGGGTCAGATGGTAGACGGCTGCCAGAATTGCCATGGGGCCCCGGAGATCGGCGTTTCTTCAGCCGAACCCTGACACAGGTCCTGGGCATTCTCCAAGCACAGATGTTGCGCTGCACCTAATTTAAGCAGCGTCGCCGGCAAGCTGTGTCGAGATTCAGGTCAGGCACGCCGGCCTCACCTGAATATCGGCGCAGCTCAGAAGAATGCCTGGATGCCCGTCTGCGCCCGGCCCAGAATCAGCGCATGCACGTCATGCGTGCCTTCATAGGTGTTGACCGTCTCCAGGTTCTGCGCATGGCGCATGACGTGATAGCCGATCTGAATGCCATTGCCGCCATGCATGTCGCGGGCCTGGCGGGCGATGTCGAGCGCCTTGCCGCAATTGTTGCGCTTGACGATCGAGATCATCTCCGGCGCCATCTTGCCTTCGTCCATCAGCCGGCCGACGCGCAGCGAACCCTGTAGCCCGAGCGCGATCTCGGTCTGCATGTCGGCGAGCTTCTTTTGGAACAGCTGCGTGCCGGCGAGCGGCTTGCCGAACTGCTTCCGGTCGAGGCCATACTGCCGCGCGCGGCGCCAGCAATCCTCGGCCGCGCCCATCGCGCCCCACGAAATGCCGTAGCGTGCCCGGTTGAGGCAGCCGAACGGGCCGCCGAGACCCTTGGCATTGGGCAGCAGCGCGTCTTCGCCGACCTCGACGCCTTCCAGCACCACTTCGCCGGTGATCGACGCCCGCAGCGACAGCTTCCCGCCGATCTTTGGCGCCGACAGTCCCTTCATGCCCTTTTCCAGCACGAAGCCGCGGATTTCGTCCTTGCCGTTCTCGCCCTTCAGCTTCGCCCAGACGACGAACACATCGGCGATCGGCGCGTTGGAAATCCACATCTTGGAGCCGGAGATCTTGTAGCCGTTCGCGGTTTTCTCGGCGCGCGTCTTCATGCCGCCCGGATCGGAGCCGGCGTCCGGCTCGGTCAGGCCGAAGCAGCCGATCCATTCGCCCGAGGCGAGCTTCGGCAGGTATTTCTTGCGCTGCGCTTCCGAGCCATACGCATGGATCGGGTACATCACCAGCGACGACTGTACGCTCATCATCGAGCGGTACCCTGAATCGATGCGTTCGACCTCGCGCGCGACCAGCCCGTAGGTCACGTAATTGGCGCCGAGCCCACCATATTCCTCGGGAATGGTGATGCCGAGCAGGCCCGCCTCGCCCATCTCGCGAAAGATGCCGGGATCGGTCTTCTCGTCGAGATAGGCCTCCTCGATGCGCGGCGCGAGCTTGTCGGCGGCAAAAGCTGCGGCGCCGTCGCGCACCATGCGCTCATCCTCGGAAAGCTGATCCTCGATCAGGAAGGGATCTTCCCAGACGAACGCATTCTTGTCGGCGGCCATGGCTCTCGCTCTCCCAGCAAAATCTTGAATGCCGGGCTTATCCGCCTCCGCCCCCAAAAAATCAAACGAAATTGCATCGCGGATCAATGAGCGTTAGTAATAGATCATGAATGTTCAACGTCGCCTTTTGCCCAACACCGCCGCTCTTGCCGCCTTCGAAGCGGTGGCGCGGCTTGGCTCCTTCACCGCCGCGGCCCGCGAGCTCGATCTGACCCAAGGCGCGATAAGCCGACAGATCAACCTCTTGGAGGAGCAGTTCGGCCAGCGGCTGTTCGAACGCGATAGCCGCAATGTGCGGCTTTCCGCGGCAGGCGAGATCTATGCGGAGGCGGTCCGCTCGGCGCTTGGTCAGCTGCGCGACGCCGCCCTTGGATTGATGAGCAATCGGCATAGTGGCTCTTTGAATCTTGCTATACTGCCCACCTTCGGCACGCGCTGGCTGATGCCGTTGATCCCGGATTTCGTCGCCCGCCACCCCGACATCACCATCAACTTCGCCACCCGCGTCGGCCGCTTCGACTTCGCCCGCGAGCGGCTCGACGCTGCGATCCATCACGGCATGCCCGACTGGCCGGATGCCGACTGCACGCTGTTGATGCGCGAAACGGTGATGCCGGTGGTTTCCCCCGAATTCCTCGCCAGCCGCGCCATCGCCACGCCGGCCCATATCAGCGGCCTGCCGCTGCTGCACATGGCGACACGCCCCGGCGCGTGGAACGAATGGTTCGAAGCGCAAGGCCTCAGCACGCCGATCGGGCCAGGCATGCAGTTCGAGCAGTTTGGCACCGTCGCCCAGGCCTGCATGGCCGGACTTGGCGTCGCGCTCCTGCCGCAGGTTCTGATATCTGGTGAATTGCAGCGCGGCCAGTTGGTGCCGGCGCCCGGACAGCCGATGCAGAGCCGGAGCGCCTACTATCTCGTCGTGCCGCATGACAAACGCAGCCACCCGCCGGTCGTCAGTTTTCGCGACTGGCTGCTGGACCAGGTCGAGAAGGAGCCGGCCTTCCTGGCCTGGTAGCTATTTGCGCTTCATCGCTTCGGCGAGTGCTGCGCCGAAAGCGCCTTGCGACGGCCGTTCGGGCTGGCGTTGCGGCGCCGGCGCGCGAGGCGCTGGCTTGCCGCCACCATTGTCGCGCGGTCCTTTCGACACACCACCCTCGCCGCCGTCCTTGCGCATGGAAAGCGCGATGCGCTTGCGCTTGATGTCGACATCGACGACCCGCACTTTCACCACGTCGCCGGCCTTCACCACCTCATGCGCATCCTTGATAAAACGGTCGGCCAGCTGTGAGACATGCACAAGGCCATCCTGGTGCACGCCGATATCGACGAAAGCGCCGAAGGCCGCGACATTGGTGACGGTGCCTTCGAGCAGCATGCCGGGCTTCAGATCCTTGATGTCGTCGACGCCGTCGGCAAAGGTCGCCGTCTTGAAGCCGGGACGCGGGTCGCGGCCAGGCTTTTCCAGCTCGGCGATGATGTCGCGCACTGTCGGCAGGCCAAAGCGTTCGTCGACAAAGACGCGCGGATCGAGCGCCTTGAGTGCCGCGCTATCGCCCATCAGCGCGCGCACATCACGACCGCAGGCGGCAACGATCTTCTTGGCCACGCCATAGGCTTCCGGATGCACCGACGAGGCATCGAGCGGCTCGCTGCCATTGGCGATGCGCAGGAAGCCGGCGGATTGTTCGAAAGCGCGCGGTCCGAGCCGCGCCACCTTGAGCAGCTCCTTGCGGCTGGCAAACGGCCCGGTCGCGTCGCGATGCGCCACGATCGCCTCGGCAAGCGACGTGCCAAGGCCTGAGACGCGCGCCAGCAGCGGCGCCGACGCCGTGTTGAGGTCGACGCCGACGGCGCTCACCGCATCCTCGACCACCGCTTCCAGCGAGCGGCCAAGCCGGTACTGGTCGACATCGTGCTGATACTGGCCGACGCCGATCGATTTCGGCTCGATCTTGACCAGCTCGGCCAGCGGATCCTGCAGGCGCCTGGCGATCGACACCGCACCGCGCAGCGACACGTCGAGGCCCGGGAACTCGGCCGCGGCCGTCGCCGACGCCGAATAAACCGAGGCGCCTGCCTCGCTGACGATGACCTTGAGTGGCTTCGGGCCTGAACCCGCAGGCATGTCGGACAGCATGTCGGCGACCAGCTTCTCGGTCTCGCGGCTGCCTGTGCCGTTGCCGATCGAGATCAGTTCGACCTTGTGTTGGCGGATGAGGGCGGCGAGCTCAACTTGCGCGCCACGCACATCGTTCCGCGGCGGGAACGGATAGACCGTCGTCGTCGCCACCAGCTTGCCGGTGCCGTCGACCACCGCCACCTTGACGCCGGTGCGGATGCCGGGGTCGAGCCCCATCGTCGGCCGCGAGCCGGCGGGGGCGGCCAGCAGCAAATCCTTGAGGTTGCGGGCAAAGACATGGATTGCCTCTTCCTCGGCCCGCTCGCGCAGGTCACGCATCAAATCGAGCGTCAGGTGCAGCGAAAGCTTGATCCGCCAGGTCCAGCCGGCGACCTCCATCAGCCAGCGGTCGCCGGGCAGCGTGCCGCCGATCGCATAGGCATTGGCAATCATGCGCTCGACCGGCTTCACCGGCGAGGTATCATCGGCATCGACCTCGATATCGAGCGACAGCACCTCTTCGTTACGGCCGCGCAACATCGCCAAGGCGCGGTGGCTGGGCACGCCGGACCAGCGCTCGACATGGTCGAAATAGTCGGAGAACTTCGCGCCCGCTTCCTGCTTTCCGTCGACGACCTTGGCGCGCAGGAAAGCGCGCTCCTTCATGTAGGCGCGCAGCTTGCCGACCAGCTCGGCATTTTCCGCGAACTGCTCCGACAGGATGTCGCGCGCGCCTTCGAGCGCCGCCTTGGCATCGGCCACCTCCTCGGTGACATAGGCCAGCGCAAGCTCCGCCGGCACTTTCGAACGGTCGGCCAGGATCGCCTCAGCCAGCGGACCGAGCCCGCGCTCGCGGGCAATTTCGGCCTTGGTGCGGCGCTTCGGCTTATAGGGAAGATAGATGTCCTCGAGCTCCGCCTTGGTGGCGGCGGCGACGATCTTGGCCTCGAGCTCATCGGTCAGCTTGCCCTGCTCGCGGATCGAGCCGAGGATCGTGTCGCGGCGCGCATCGAGCTCACGCAGATAGGCAAGCCGCTCGGCCAGGTCGCGCAATTGCGTGTCGTCGAGCCCGCCGGTGACTTCCTTGCGGTAACGCGCCACGAACGGCACCGTGGCGCCCTCGTCGAGCAGCCCGATCGCCGCCGCGGCCTGCTCCGGCCGCGCCCCGATCTCGGCCGCGATGATTGCTGCGATGCGCTTGATATCCGATGCCATGCCGATCCCTGTCGAAAAAGAGCGGCGACCATAGGCGCAGACACTCGCGCCGCCAACCGCAACGATTTCGATGACTGGCTAAGGTCCACAGAAAACAGCGTCGAATCCCTCAGACCATCGCGCTCACCGCATCGAGGAACGCCACGATTTCTTCGTCGAGCTTGTCGTCCACCGGCTCCGGCTGCGACGACATCTTGGCGATGACCACTTCCGTCTTCGGATTGACGTACAGCCACTGGCCATGGATGCCGATGCCGCAATAGGCGCCGCCGTCGTGGCCGGTCTGGTACCATTTGTTGCGGTAACGCCCCTTGGGGAACAGGAACACCATGGTGCCGCGCTGCCAGGCCTCATGGCTGCCGCCTGTCGAGACCGTGTCGCGCACCCAGGCTTCCGGCAGGATGCGGCGGCCATTGGCCATGCCGCCCTGCCGCATCATCTCGCCGATGCGGGCAAGGTCGCGCGGGGTCATCGACATGCCGCCGGCGGTGCGCGCCGTGCCTTCCATGTCGACGGTCACCGACATTTCGCTCGCGGCGCCCAGCGGCAGCCAGAGCTTCTCGCTGAGCAACTCGCTGACGCGCTTGCCGGAGGCCCGCTCCACCAGGATGCCCAGCATGTCCGAATTGGGCGAGCGGTAGCGGTAAGTCTGGCCATGCGGCTCGGCGAGACGCTGGATCGTCATGAGGAACGCCGTCAGGCTTTCCGAGCCGCCGCCAGGGTTCCACAGCGTGGAGCGGCGATAACGGGCGAAGGCGCTTTCGGGATCGAGATAAGCCTCCTCGAAATCGAGACTGACACTCATGTCGAGCACATGGCGCACGCTGGCATCGCCATAGGCCGAGCCCTTGGCTTCCGGAATATACCGCGTCACCGGCGCATCGGGGTCGAACACCCCCTCGCCCTCCAATATGCCGGCAAGAATTGCCGTTACCGACTTGCTGATCGAGAAGATGATGTGGCGGGCGCCGAACGGCATATGCGGCGCCGACCAGTCGCCGACCGGCTTGCCGGCTTTCAACACCGTCAGCGCGTCGGTGTCGGACCGCTTGAGGAAGGCCTCGACTGTTTCCGGACCATTGGCGAGAGTGAGTTTCTCACCGAGCAGGCCGCCAAGCGATTTCGCCGGCTCCTCGCTGCCGGAGGCGGCGATATGCGCGCTCGGCACCAGCTCGCCGACATTTTGGAACGACCATCGGTTGAACGGCGTCTGCCGCCAGGTTTCGAGCCGCACATCCTTGCGGGCAAAGCCATATCGGGTTTCGAACGCGGTCTTGCCGGTCACGATATTTCTCCGAGTGTCGATGGTGTCAGGCCAGCGCGGCGGCGATGGCATGCACGGCCTTCAGCGTCGCGACCGAATAGGCCGAGTTGAGGAAGTCCGGATAGGTCGAAAGCTTGACCACGACCATCCGCTGTTCCCAGCCGATATGGATCATCTGGCCGAAGACGCCGCGGCACATCAGCGAGCGCGAGCGCTGATCCTCGATCCAGAACTGGTTGCGGTAGCTGCCGTCCGGCAGGCTGGGATTGAAATCCGGCGTGTGCTTGCCGGTGCGCGTCGCCTCGATCCACTCAGCCGGGATCACGCCGCCGCCATTGTCGAGGATCAACTGGCCGAAGCGGCCATAATCGCGCAGCGTCGCGTTGAAGCCACCATCGGCCAGCGCATAACCGGCGCTGTCGACGGTGAAACAGGCGCTCTCGTCGGCGCCGAGTTTCTGCCAGAGCTCTTCCGAGACAAGCTGCGCCAGACGCTTGCCGCTCACCCGTTCCATGATGAAGGCGAGCACATCGGTCTCGATCGAGCGGTACTCGAATTCAGCGCCATGCGGCCGCACTCTGTCCTTCAGGCGCAGGATCAGCTCGAACAGATGCGTCGGCCACGGGAAATCCGGATCGCTGCCCGGCGGGATCGGCTTCCAGCCGGTGGCAACATCGACCTGGCCGATCTCGGAATAGCGGTCGGTGTATTCCTCCGAGAAGCGAACGCCCGTCGTCATGTCGAGCACGTGCTGCACGGTCGCGCCGGCCCAGCCTGTTTCGCCGAGCTCGGGAAGATAATCCGTCACCAGCCTGGCCGGATCGATCAGGCCGCGTCCGACAAGTATGCCGCACACCGATCCGGTGACCGATTTTGCCATCGACTGCGACAGATGCAGTGAGCGCTCGTCCATGCCGTTGAAGTAGCGCTCATAGGCGACCTTGCCGTCCTTGAGCACCAGGAAGCCGTCGGCGTAAGTCTCGTCGAGCAAGCCGGCAAGCGTTGTCGCCCCACTGTTGCTGTCCACGACAGGCAGATCGTCGAGATCGACCTCCGCGCGCTCGAGGCGATGACGATGGCCGTTGCCGCGCCAGACCTCGACCGTCGGCAGGAACTCGCGGATATGCTGGAAGGCCCAGCGGTTCCACGGCGGCCGGTCCCAGTCGAGCTTCGGCGGCACAAGCTTGGGCGGCGAGCCCTGCATGATCGGCGGGCGCGGCTCGGAATTGCGATACGACGTCAAGACTTCCTCCCGGATGCATGTCGCCCAAAACTGCGCGTCGGCTTTGGGAAAACGACATGCACATAAACGGACACAAGAAGGGGAGGCCGGAGCCTCCCCTCCTTTCATATTCCCGCAAACTTACTTGCGCAGGTTGGTCCAGATCTTGTTGTAGATCTCCACCACATCCGGCGGGCATGGCGGCACGAATTCCGGGGTCGGCGCGCCGGCCGGCGGATTGATTTCGGGCGAGTTGGCGAAATCAGCCGACAGGAACTTGTGGCTGCCGGCAATGCCGTTGTCATAGCCGGCGAACTCCGAGATCAGCGCGGCGTTTTCCGGGGCCATCAGGAAGTCTTGGAACAGCTTGGCGTTGTCGAGGTTCTTGGCGCCCTTAAGCACAGCGACATTGTCCATCCAGCCTTCGATGCCCTCCTTCGGATAGGCGTATTTGATCGCCGGGATTTTCTGCCGCGAGCGGTAGGTCGCGCCGTTCCACTGTTCGGTGACGATGACGTCGCCGGAGGTGATCTTGGTGATCGTGTCGTAGCTGAACGTCTTCCACGATGGCTTGGCGGCCATCAGGATGTCGTTGACCTTCTTCAGATTGGCCTTGTCGGCGCCGCAACGCGGCACGCCGGCATAACGCTCGGCCGCATGCAGGACGCTGTTGACGTCGTCAAGCACGTTGATCTGACCTTTGAGTTCATCCGGCGGGTTGAACAGAATGGCCAGCGTGTCGATGTCGCCCTTGAACTTGTCGGTGTTCACGGCGAAAGCGGTGGTACCGAACTGCCATGGCACAGTGTAGTGGCGGCCCGTATCCCAGTAGATGTTGAGGAAGCGCGGGTCGATGTTCTTGCCGTTCGGCATCGCATTGGGCTCGGTCTTTTCGAGCAGGCCCTCATCGATCATGATCTTCACGGTGTAGTCGGACGGCACCACGATGTCGTAGCCGGAATTGCCGGCGCGCACCTTGGACAGCATCGTCTCGTTGGAATCGTAGTCGTCCAGCGTCACCTTGATGTTGTACTGCTTCTCGAACTTGTCGATCAGCTTTGGATTGGTGTAGTCACCCCAGTTGTAGATGTGCAGTTCGCCGTCGGCGAGTGCCGGCACGGCCCATAAAAGCACGGCCGTTGAAACGGCCGCCATCAGTTTTTTTCTAGACATTTTATAGTTCTCCTTGCCTTCCCATTGTTGTCGTCTTGGAGCTCATTTGGCGCGTCGGCGCGCAATCAGGAACGAGACCGAGACGAACAGGATCGACACCATGAGCAGGATGGTGGAGATCGCATTGATCTCCGGCGTCATCGGTCGCCGGATCTGGTTCCAGATGTAGAGAGGCAGCGTCGTCTGGCCTGGGCCGGCGACGAGCTGCGTGATGGTGAAATCGTCGAAGGAGACAATGAAGGCGAGCGCCGCGCCCGACATGATGCCGGGAACCAGGAGCGGCAGCGTGATGTGCCGGAAGGCGTTCCAAGGCGTCGCATAAAGATCGGCCGCCGCATATTCCAGCGTCAGGTCCATATCCTCCAGCCGCGCCCGGATCGGCATGTAGGCGAAGGGGATGCAGAACACAGTGTGGGCGAGGATCAGATTGCCGATGCCAAAATTGAGCCCGAACGTGCCGGCGATCAGCGCGAAGAAGGATAGCGTTGCCACCGCTGTGATGATCTCCGGCACCATCAACGGCAGGTTGATCACCATGAACGCCGCGGCGAGCCCCCGCCACGGCTTGACCCGCGTCATGCCGATCGCGGCAAGCGTTGCGCAGATGGTCGAGACGATTGTCGCTGTCACCGAGATGATCATCGTATTCCTGGCGGCGCTGTGGAACTCCTCGTTGAGCAGCGCGGTGCCGTACCAGCCGAGCGTGACGCCTTCCCAATGCGTGACCAGCGAGCCGCTGTTCAGCGAGAAGACCATCAGGATCAGCACCGGTACATAGAGCACCAGAAGGCAGATGATGGCGATGGTGCGGAAGCCCGGCTGATCCTTGATGTCCATGATGCGGGGCTCAGCCATGCTGCACCTTCCCCGACGTGTTGCGAACATAGAAGTAGAGCGCGACGAGCACCGCGGCCATCAGGATCAGCGCCTGCGCGCAGCCGAGCGGCCAGTTGCGCCCCGAGCCAAACTGCTGCGCGATCAGGTCGCCGATCATTAGGTGGATGCCGCCGCCCAGGATCAGCGGCGTGACATAAGCGCCGAGCGCCGGGATGAAAACCAGCAGGCAACCGGCGATGATGCCGGGCTTCGACAGCGGAATGATCACCCGCCACAGCACCTGCCGGCGCGTCGCGTAGAGATCGTAACCCGCTTCAATCAGCCGGAAGTCGAGCTTCTCCAGGCTCGAATAGAGCGGCAGCACCATGAACGGCAGGAAGGCGTAGAGCAGGCCGAGCTGGATGGCGAAATTGGTGTAGAGCATGGTGATCGGCTTATCGATCACGCCGAGCCCAATCAGCGCATTGTTGATCAGGCCTTCGTCGCGGATGATGAACATGATCGCCAGCGTGCGCACAAGAAGGTTCGACCAGAACGGAATGGTGATCAGAAGCACCCACCAATTGCGCTGCGCCGGCGGCCGCGTCGCCATGAAATAGGCGGTCGGGAAACCGAGCAGCAAACAGATCACCGTCGTCACCACCGCAAACAGGAACGAGCGCAGATAGATGATCAGGAAGTCCGGCGTGAACTGCAGCGTGTCGTCGAAAATGTCGCGCTGGAACAGGAAGTTCAGATAGGCGTCGGTCGAAAACTGCCACTGCACGCCGCCATAAGGCGCGGCGACAAGGAACGAGTAGACGCAGATGATGACGAGCGGCAGCACGCCGAAGATGCCGATGATGATCAGCGCCGGTGTCGACAAGAGCCGGTTGCGCCGCGCGCTGGTCTTCACGGCCTGAGCCTCGAACAGTGCGGCTTTGGAAATCGTGGTTGGGGAAAGGGTTGCTGTCGTCATCAGTCTTTCAGGACGCGGGCAGCGTCCTCCTCGAACTGGATGCCGACCTTGGCGCCGGTCTCGTAGGTCACCGCGCTCGAACGGCTGTTTTGATGGCGCACGATGAAGTCCTCGCCGCCGCTGTCGAGCTTGATGTGAAAGTGCGTGTCGGTGCCGAAATAGACGATGTTGGAGAGCGTGCCGGCGATCGTGCCCTTACTCGGATCGGGCACAAGGTCGGCATGTTCGGGACGCATCACCACGGTGACCTCGCCCGAGGGATCAAACCCCTCCGGATAACCGGCGTTTATCGTCGCATCGCCGGCAAGTTTGACGGTCGCCACACCCGGTTTCTTCGACACCACGGTGCCCGGCAGGAAATTGGTTTCGCCGATGAAGTCGGCGACGAAGCGCTCGGCCGGCCGGTCGTAGATGTCGCGCGGTGAGCCGACCTGCAGGATCTTGCCGGCCGACATCACCGCGATGCGGTCCGACATAGTCAGTGCTTCCTCCTGGTCATGGGTGACGAAGATGAAGGTGATGCCGGTCTCGTGCTGCAGGCGTTTGAGCTCGATCTGCATTTCCTTGCGCAGCTTGTAATCGAGCGCCGACAAAGGCTCGTCGAGCAAAAGCACCTTCGGCTGCGGCGCCAGCGCCCGGGCCAGCGCCACGCGCTGCTGCTGACCACCGGAGATCTGGCTGGTGCGGCGGGCCTTGAGCGCCTCCATCTTGACCAGCTTCAGCATCTGGGCGACGCGCGCCTCGATCTCGGCTTTCGGCTTGCCCAGCATCTCCAGCCCGAAGCCGATATTCTGCGCCACCGTCATATGCGGAAACAGCGCGTAGCTCTGGAAGACCGTGTTGACCGGGCGTTTGAAAGGCGGCAGCGGCGCGATGTCCTGGCCGTGCAGCAGGATTTCGCCAGCGCTCGGAAAATCAAAGCCGGCTATCAGCCTCAGAAGCGTTGTCTTTCCGCATCCGGACGGCCCGAGCAGCGTGAAAAATTCGTTCTCCCGGATCGACACCGATACTGTGTCGAGGGCGGCTACCTGGCTTTCGCCCGTTCCAAAAACTTTACGTACACCGCGAATTTCGATCGCGTTCTTACCCGGTTGTTCCGGCACGATTACCCCATTGAAAGAGCCTGCTCTTGGCGGCAGGTGTGTTCCTGTTTGATTGTCACCACAAGCCAACCGGCTTGGCAACTGCGGAGCTGCTACTCGACTTCACAAGGCAATTACCGTGCCACGCTCGGTCCCGGCATCAGGCCTGATAGGTGACCTTTCCGCCACAGATGGTGGTTACCGGATGCACTGTATGCAGCGCTTCCGGCGCAGTCGCCTCGATATCAGCCGACAAAACAACGATGTCGGCAAGATACCCGGTCTTCAGGCGGCCCTTGCGATGTTCCTTGAACTCCGCATAGGCGCCTTCGACCGTGTACCCTTCGATCGCTTCCTGCAGCGAAAAGCTCTGGTCCGGCATCCCTTCTGCCCAAGGTTTGCGCATGACTGCCGCCTGGATGCTCAGGATCGGATCAACCGGCGAAACCGGCCAGTCGGACGCGAACACGACGCGCGCGCCGGCATTCTTCAGCGTGCGCCAGGCGTAGCTCAACGGCCACTTGTCGCGGCCGATGCGCGAGATCGTCGGTTCCATCGGGAAATTCAGCGCACCCGGCGGGTGCGCCGGCTGCATCGAGGCAAGCACGCCGAGCTCGGCAAAACGCGGCACGTCGGACGCCGTGGTCACCTCGATATGCTCGATGCGGTGGCGGCTGTCGCGCCTGCCGTTCTTGCCCAGCGCTGCCTGATAGCCGTCAAGCACGGCCCGCACGGCGCCGTCGCCGATCGAATGCACGGCGATCTGCAAGCCGCGCCGGTCGGCCTCGACCGCCACTTCGGCGAAATGCTGCGGCGAGAACAGCGGCTCGCCACGCCAGCCCGGACGGTCGGCATAATCGTCGACCATCACCGCCGTCCAGGAATCCAGGACGCCGTCATAAAAGACCTTGACCAGACCCGACGACAGCCATTCGGAATTATAGTCCGCCGCCATGCGCGAGGCTTTTTCCAGCATCTCCAGCTTCATGAAATTCTTGAAGTGGAACGGGATCTTGGTGCGGCACAGAAGCCTGCCCTCCTTCTCGAGACCGGCCAGCAATTCGAGCTGATAGAGGTTGCCGTCCATGTTCTGGATCGAGGTGATGCCGTGCTTGGCGCACCATTGCAGCCCGCGATGCATGAGGTCGCGGTCGGCGGCAAGCTCGGCTGCGGACGGATAGGGGTCGGGCTCGGCGCCTTCGAGGCCAAGCCGCGTCCGGTTTGCGCCGAAATGGTCCAGGACGGGACCGAAGGCCTCGCCTTCGCGCAATTCGCCGGCGGCAAGCCCGTCCGTGCCCATGACGATCTCATTGCCTGGCCCAACCTGCCTGCCATGCAGCAGGCCGGCTTCCTCTAGCGCCTTGGTGTTCGCCCACATCGTATGGTGATCGGACGCCGACATGGCGAAGGGCCGGTCGGGAATGATGCGGTCGAGATGGTGGCGCGTCACCGGCTCCGGCAGGATGGCGTAGTCGACACCGGCGCCGATCAGCAGCCTGGCGTCCGGACGCTTGGCGGCAAAACCCTGGATCGCGTCGCGCAGTGCATCGAAGCCATGCACGCCGGCCAGATGCAGATTGTCGAGCTCGGCCGCGCCGCCGAAGAGATGCATATGCGCTTCGATGAAGCCTGGCAGGACCGAGCCGCCCTGAGCGTCGATCACACGCGTGCCCGGGCCTTTGTAATCGCGCACGCTGTCGCGATCTGCGATCGCAATTATCTGGTCGCCTTTGATGGCAATGGCCTGCGCGCGAGGGGTGTCCGGATCAATCGTCAATATGCTGGCGTTCTCGACGATCAGATCGGCCGTTGGCGGCATCATTTTCTCCCCTTTGCGCCTAGGCTAGCAGAGTATTGGCGTCTGGCAAGCCGTCCCTTGCTGGCCCCAGACAACAATTTGCAATGCCTCTTGGCGACGCCGAAAACCTCTGCCACAAAGCTGTTTGACACCCGCACAGACACAAACTCGAAGAGCGAGCCAACTCCCAAAATGAAAACAGTTTTCTCCCCTCTCCACGCCGGTCATTCAGGCCAGATGGAACTGGTCACCGCGGCGATCGTGCCCGGTTTCGAGAAGCCGTCGCGGGCCGAATTCATCAAAGCGCGGGTGGAAAGCGAGAAGCTCGGACCGATCATCGCGCCGGTCGAACACGACATCGCGGCGGCCAAGCGCGTGCATGAAGCGCATTACATCGACTTCCTGCCGACGGTGTGGCCGGAATGGGTCGCCGCCGGCTTCAAGGGCTCGGCCATGGGCTTCACCTGGCCGACGCGCGGCCTCCGCGGCGACGTGCCGCCGAAGCGTGTCGATGCCCTGCTCGGCTATTATTCCTTCGACGCCGGCGCCACGTTCGTCGAAGGCACCTGGGCCGCGATCAAGTCGTCCTATGACGTCGCGCTGACCGGGGCTGCGCTGGTCAAGGGCGGCGAGCGCAGCGCCTTCGCGCTTTGCCGTCCCCCCGGCCATCACGCGGGCGCCGCCTTCATGGGCGGCTACTGCTTCATCAACAACGCCGCGGTCGTCGCACAATGGTTCCGCGACCAGGGCGCCAAACGCGTCTCGATCCTCGATGTCGATTACCACCATGGCAACGGCACACAGGAGATCTTCTATCGCCGCGGCGACGTCCAGGTGCTCAACCTGCATGGCGACCCGATGGTCGAGTATCCCTTCTTCCTCGGCCATGCCGACGAGCGCGGCGAAGGGGAAGGCGAAGGCTTCAACATCAATTATCCGATGCCGTTCGGCACCAACTGGGATGCCTGGAACGCCTCGCTCGAAGACGCCTGCGCCAAGCTTGCCACTTATGCTCCCGACGTCGTCGTGGTGTCGCTTGGCGTCGACACCTTCGAGAAGGACCCGATCAGCCAGTTCAAGCTGAAGAGCGAGGACTATCCTAAGATCGGCCGTAGGATCGCCAAGCTTGGATTGCCGACCTTGTTCGTCATGGAAGGCGGCTACGCCGTGGAAGAGATCGGCATCAACGCCGTCGGGGTACTGACCGGTTTCGAAGGGCGCTGAGGCGCCGAAACATCGAGGAAAGCGCGCCGCCGGATCGGCCGGAGGCGCATTTCCGATGATCCAGACACCGGATCGTCGGCCTCGATTCAGGCCGGACATCATCCTCAAGTAACGCCAGGAACAAGAACTGAGTCGCAAGGCGAGTCCACCGGATTCGATTTTGTCAAATCGCGTTTGATGTCGGATTCATCTGCGGGTAGATTAGACCCGAATCAGCCGGTCCTTGGGGGGCGCGGCGACCACCCAGAGTCTCAAGTTCCGGCACTTGGCCGGAGCCAGACGCGGACGGCTTCGCGTTCCCTGAATGGATTCGGCGATCCGCGCGACCTCGCGCTGTGCGTGTGCTTCGTAAACGTGATGCGTATTCAAGCTCGGCCACTGGCGACGCCAGCATCCGGGCTCAAGAAAAGATTCCGGCCATGACATACAACCAAAGCATCCAATGAGCAGCTCCGCCGCGCTCCTGCAATCCGATATTTTGAGCGCCCGCCTGACGTCGCGCGGCGATCTCACCAGCTTCTTCATGCAGCTTGCCGCCGATATTGGCGCCGACAACTACATGCTGGTCGCCATCGTGCATGACCAGGACCGCAACGATGCCCGCATCGTGTCCTCGAACTGGATCTTCGACGGCATCGAACTGATCGGCAAACGGCTGATCGCCAGTCTGGCGCTGGGTCCCTTGACGACAGCCCCCGGTGTTCGCCCCAAGCCTTTGGTGACCGCGCATGCGCCCGATAGCGGCGCGCTGGTGACCGGTGAAGAGGCCCGCCTGCTCGACGTGCTCGGCCATGCCGAGATTTATTCGCTCCGACTGAATGTCGGCCGTCAGCGCCTGTTCGTGCTGTTTTCCGCCGGCGAACCGGACAAGATCGACCTGACGGCCCTGATGAAGGCGCAGCTCAAATGCTGCTACGCGCTTTCCAACATTCCGCAGCTGATCGCGGCGGCGTCCATGCAGGATCCGTTGTCGGACCGGGAACGGGAATGTCTGTTTTGGGTCTCGGAAGGCAAAACCACCGACGAGGTGGCCGTCATCCTTGGCGTCTCGTCCAACACCGTCAACAGCTACATCACGCACGCCATCCAGAAGTTCGCGGCCAGCAACCGCGCGATGGCGATCGCGACGGCGATCAGGAGCGGCATCATTTGAAGCACGCACAGATAAGAGAGGCCGCGGCCGCCCTTTTCAACGATCAGCGCAATCCGTTCGGCGCTTTCTCGCTCGGCTCGGAGACGCATCACGCCGCCACGATTCCCGATGCCGTGCGGCGTTGCCGCTGGATCGCCGTCGACATCAACGCCTCGGCGTTCGGCCTCTATTTCGTCAGCCCGTCGCCGGAACGCGCCCGTCTCGTCGCCTGTTTCGATTCCGACTATCCCGGCACCGCCGTCGCGACCAAGTTCATCTCCGGCGCCAGTGGCGAGGATATGGTGCGCCACGCCAGCATCTCGACAGTGCCGCGCTGGTGGGCCGACGACGGCGTCTCCGGTTCCAGGCAGGCCTTCCAGTCGCTCGCCTGGGCCGAGCCGACCGCGCCGCTGGCGCCCGGCACCAACGGCATCGCCCTCCCGGTGCACGCCGATCGCGGCCAATGCGGACTGGTCGTTTTCCAGGGTTCCGAGATGACGCTTTCGGACGAAGCGCTTTGCGAAATCCATGCGCGCTCCTTCGCGCTTTTCGCGGCGGTTGCGCGCATCCGTCCCAGCGACACCGGCAGGACGCGCTCGATCTCCAAGCGCGAGCTCGAATGCCTGAAGCTGACCGCCAACGGCAACACCAGCGAGGAGATCGCCAAGCTCCTCAAGCTCTCGGTGCACACCGCCAACCAGTACCTGACCCAGTCGACACAGAAGCTCAACGCGACCAACCGCAACCAGGCGGTGGCGAAAGCGTTGCGTCTTGGCCTGATCGAGTGATCTGACCGCTCAGCAATGCATCTTTAGGAAAAGGCGAGCGGCTCGGGCTTGCGGATGCGGGCCTCGTCGATCGCGCCTTCAAGCAAGGCGGTGTTGTGCTCGGGCGTCTCGCCGGGCTTCTCGAACGACACGTAGTTGACCACAACGGAAGTGCCCTGGCCGGTCAACGTCAGTTGGAAATAGATCGTGACGCCGCGCGGCCGAAGCTCGAGGTCGAGCACGATGCGCGGACCGCCGTTCCAATCGACATGCGCTTCCCCGCCATGGCCAAGCCGCAGCGTGCCGGGATGGAAGTAAAGTTCGGCAGCCGAATCCACCAGGTCCGACAGGCAGGCGATATGTTCCAACCGGATGAAGGCGATATAGTCGGCGACCTCGATCAGTCTGAGTTCGCCCACCACCGGTTCGATGGCCTCGGCGACGATCAGCTCACGGGAATTAGCGTGTGGTTGCCGGTTCATGGATTACAAGCCGCGTCCGTTCATTGAGTTACTTTGCGCTCGGTCTTCTTGGAGTAGACGATCCGCACCAGCTCGGCGACCGCCTGGTAAAATTGCGACGGGATCACGCTATCAACCGAAACTTGCTTGTACATGGAGCGCGCAAGCGCCACGTCCTCGAAGATCGGGATGTTGTTCTCCCTAGCGATCTCGCGGATCTTGAGCGCGACAAGGTCCTGGCCCTTGGCGAGCACCACCGGAGCGGAATCCTCCTCGCGCACATATTTCAGCGCGATCGAATAATGCGTCGGGTTGGCGATGACCAGCGTGGCGCGTGGCACCGCCGTCATCATGCGCTTGCGCGCCCGGTCGCGCGCCAGCGAGCGCAGCCTCGACTTGACGATCGGATCGCCTTCCGACTGCTTCAACTCGTCCTTGACCTCCTGCTTGCTCATGCGCAGGTCGCTTCGCCAGTGGAAGCGCGACCAGACGATGTCGATCACCGCGATCAGTCCCATGACGAAGACGATCGCCACCAGTATGTCGACAAAGATGCCGCGGATGACCATGCCGAAAGCCATCGGATTGGTGATCATGCCGGCGAGCAGCTTGCGGTGATCCTGCGACAACGTGAAGGTCAAGACCGCGATCGCGAAGCCGAGCTTGGCCAGCGATTTCAGGAATTCGACCCAGCCCTGCACGCCGAACAGCCGGCTCCAGCCCTTGGCGATCGAGATACGTGACAGCTGCGGCCTGATGCGTTCGCCGACGATTTGCGGCATGTTCTGGAACACCGAGGCGCCGATGCCCGCGACCACCAGAAGCACCATCAGGCTGAGGACGGCGCTGCCGATTTCGGTCATCACCTGTTTGTAGAGCGAGATGACGTCGGTCTCGGTGTCCATCGGCCACGCCTCGGGCTTTTCCAGAAACGACGACAGGAACATGCCGAGATTGACGATGGTGTCCTTGGCGTAGAAGACGGTGAAGACCAGGATAGCGAGGAAGGAGGCGAAGAGCGCGGTCTCACGCGAATGGGGCAGCTTGCCCTGCTCGATCGTGTCGCGGATTTTCTTTTCTGTGGGTTCCTCGGTTTTGGAATCCTTGTCGACCGCATCAGCCATGGCGCCCTGACCGTGTTTCTATCGTTCAGGCGGCTTCGGCGGCGGGGCTCTGCGTCGAAGGCAGATTGAACGCCCCTTCGCGCGACAGCCGGATGGTGGCGACCGATATCGTCTTGCGGGCCGCCATGATGTCGGCCAGCGCAATGCCTTCCGATCCTTGCCCGAGTTCGGATTCGATCATGCGGCGCGAACGTGCGCCGATCGCCGACAGCACCGCTTCGGTAAGCTCCGCCGGCGCGCCGCGCAACGCCAGCGTGACCAGTTCGGTCGACAGCCCGTCGAACAGGAGCACCCTGGCCTTCTGCGGGAGCAGCGGCAGATCGTCGAAAGCGAACAGCCGGGACTTGACCCCGGCGAGATCGGGCGTGCCGACGTTCTCCAGATCCTGCATCAGCTCGTCGAGTTCGGGCTTGGCCATTTCGTTGAGCATGCTGGCGACCCGTTCCTGGCCGGCCGAAGTGTCCTTGGTCGCCTTTTGCGACAAGACGCTGGCGCGCAGCTGGTTCTCGACAATCCTGGCTGCGGCATCCGGGATGTTAGCCATCGTCACCATGCGCTTGATGATCTGGCCACGCATCGGCTTTTCCATGGTGAGCAAGACATTCGCGGCCGTCTGTGGCGCGAGTTTCGACAGCACCATGGCCGAGGTCTGCGGGTGCTCGCCGGCGAGGAAGGCGCCAAGCCGGGCCGGCTCGAGTTTTTCGAGGTCCGGCCAGATCGGCGGCGGTCCTTCCTGGACCGGCTCGAACTTCCTGTCGCCCATGATGGCGCTCATTTCCTCGGGCGAGAGCGACTCGTTGAGGATCGTATCCATCCTGTCGGCGGAATCGAGCAGTCCGGCGCCTTCTGTGAACTCGGCCTCGAACTCGGCGACGATGCGCTCCAGGTCGGCCTGCGGGATCGTGCGCAGCAGACGAGCGCCCTCGATCAGCGCCTTCAGCTCATCCTGCTTGAAGAATTTGAGCAGGCGGCTGGCGGCGGGCTTGCCCATCGCCACCAGTATGGCCGCCGCCTTTTGCGGACGTGTCAGCGCCAATGCCGTCGTCATGCGTGTTGCCCTTGCTGCCGATTGGTCCGCCGGTTCACCACCTTCAGGCGCTCTTTGCTGTCGCGATGATTTCGGTGAGCCTGATGCCGAAGCGCGTCGGGTCGCTCTCCAGCACGGTGATCTCGCCACGCGCGATCTTGCGGCCGTTGACCACGACATCGACCGGCTCGCCGATACGGCGATTGAGCGCGACCGTCGAACCCTTCTGCAGCGCCATCAGGTCCGAGACCGGCATCTCCGTGCTGCCAAGGATGATCTGCACGTCGACCGGAATGGTCATGATGATCGAGGAATTGGCACCGAGGGCGGCATCCGGGCGGTTTTCCTCTTCCCGCAGCACGCCGCGCAACTCCTCGATGGCGCGATCGAGCTGTTCTTCGGGCTGATCAGGTTCGGCTTCCACCTTGGTCTTTGCCATTTGTCGTCTCCATAAATCCTGGACTGGCGTCAGCCCGGTATCAGTCCGTCGATGAAATCCTGTCCGGCATCATGAGGGTGGCTGATGCGTACGGTGTAGTTCTGCCCGAGCTTGCCGAACTCGCAAATGAACAGCGGCTTGTCGCGCGCGCTGAGCCTGGCGCTGATCTGGGCGTTTTCCTCGAATTCGATGATCTGGCCGGGTTGAAAGGCTGCAAGCTCGCCGAGTGTCAGCCGGGCAAGCGGCATGGTGGCCTCGAGGCGCACGGTCGAGCGCATCACTTCTTCGGAGAAACGCGCCCGCCAGTCGAATTCGGTCGTCCGGTCACCCTCGCCCTTGTCGGCGACTGCGCCACGCGTGGACAGGAGCACGCGCTGCGGGATCATCACCGTGATGGTGCCGCTGTCGGATGGTGTCGACACGCCGTAGACAATGCGCACCGCCGCGCCGTCACGCAGCACACGCCGTCGCGCATCGTTGCCCGAGATGGCCTTCGGCACCGGCAGGCGTAGCTCGAGCGAGCGCTTGCCCGATCCGTTGAGCGCGGTCGCGACTTCCTGGAACACGGTGGTCGCGACATCGGCCTCGATCTGCGACAGGTCGCGTTCGATCGGCGAGACCGGCTGGTCGGGATCGCCGCCGAACAGCGCGCACACCATCACCGCGACGGCCTGCGCGTCCATGACCAGGGTCATGGCGTCGGCCGAGGCCGGCGATGCCACGATGCTCAGCGCAAACGCCTCGCCGGCCTGCGAACGCGCATCGGGAACGCGCCCGACCTCCACCGTCTGCAAATCGACCGTCACCGGCGCGCCGAGCTCGCCGGCAAGCGCCTTCTGCAGCAGCGGCAAAGCGCGCTCGGCCATGCCACGCCCGACGCCGATCACCTGCGCGGCCTCGCCGCTATCGCCGACGAGGCGTTCGATGATCAAGGCCCGGGTCTGCGACGGGTTACCCGGACTGGTCATGACGGCAAGCGGTCCAGTCTGTCTTTGCGCATGTCTTTGTCTTCACGCATGCTTACGCCGCCTTCTTCTCGGCGCTGCCCGTGTTCATGGTGCTCTGCTCGACGGCATCGATCGTCGGGCGCTCATAGGAGGATATGGTCTTGCGGCCGAACTCGATCGCCACCTGCGGCAAGGCGCCGTTCATATAGGCAAGCAGTGTTTGCTTGACGATGATGTAGAGCCGGTTCTTCTTTTCGCGCACCGTCTTGATCTTGGTCGCGACCGGACCGACCACGGCATAGGACAGGAAGATGCCAAGGAAGGTTCCGACGAGTGCCGCGCCGATCAAGCCGCCGAGAATTTCGGGCGACTGGTCGAGCGCGCCCATTGCCTTCACCACGCCCAGCACGGCAGCGACGATGCCGAGCGCCGGCAGGCCGTCGCCGACCGCGACCATGGCGTGATAGGCCTTCATCTTGTCGGTGCGGATGGTCTGGATCTCTTCGTCCATCAGCGCCTCGATCTCGTGCGAGCGGGCATTGCCGATGATGATGATGCGGCAATAGTCGCAGATGAAGTTCATCAGATCGTGGTTCTTGAGCACCGTCGGAAAAGCCTGGAAGATGGCGGACTCTTCGGGATTGTCGATATGCGCCTCGACCTCGCTGCGCGACTTCGAGCGCAGCTCGCGCATCAGGCTATGCAGCACGCCGAGCGTTTCGAGATAGTCGCGCTCCTTCGGCACCGCCTGCTTGAACGCCTCAAGGATGCCTTTGCCGGTGTCCTTGACCGTCTTCATCGGGTTGGCCACGAGGAAGGTGCCGAGCGCGGCGCCGCAGATCACCACGGCCTCCCATGGCTGCAACAGAACATGCAGATGGCCGCCCATGGCCATGAAGCCGCCGAGAACGCAGCCGAGCGTCACCACAAGTCCAATCAGAATGCCCACGACAGGTCCTTCCGCATGTCACATCGTGGATCAGGGATAGTCCTCGTGCCTTGTGTGAGGCTTGAATCGAAACCGGCGGATGCGATTCAGTTTCGCGCAAGGAAGTAAGCCTATTGTGGCGGGATAGCTTCGGCCGGAGGCGTATCCTTGCTCAGTACCTATCTCAGTTATCAGTTGATCGTTAAAGACATCAACAAATCGATCACCCAGGTCGAGCAACAGCCGACGGTCGATCGCGATACCCAATATTATCTGGCCAACATCACCAAGGTGAAATCGATCGACGATTTCGTCAACAACGACCGCCTGTTCAAATATGCCATGAAGGCCTACGGGCTGGAAGACATGGACTATGCCAAGGCCTTCATGGTCAAGGCGCTCAAGGAAGGCGTTTCCGACCCCGACAGTTTCGCCAACAAGCTGACCGATAAGCGTTACGCCGCCTTCGTCAGCGCCTTCAACTTCGCCGCCAACGGCGCCAATACGACCGTCTACAACAAAGCGCAGCAGCTGGTGACCAGCAACTACGCGCTGCAGGTCCAGATCGGCGCGTCACAGTCGGGGCTGTCCTACTACCAGAGCGAAACAGCCTATTACACGACCAACATCTCCAAGGTTAAGTCGATCGACGACCTGATGGGCGACAGCCGGCTGCTGACATATGCGATGGCCGCATTCGGGCTCGACGCTGAAACCGAGCCCGCGGCGACCGTCAAGGCGATGCTTGAAGGCGGCGTCAGCGATCCCAACAGTCCCGCCAACAAGCTGACCGACAAGAGCTACGCCAACTTCGTCGCAGCCTTCGACTTCAACCAGTATGGCGATCAGACGACCACGCGCGACGCCGTCCAGCAGGGGGTGCCGAATGGTTACGTCACCGGAGCCGGATTAAAGCTGATCAAGCCGAGCGCCGACTACATCAAGGGTGAGGCCGATTACTATGCGGCAAACATTTCGAACGTGAAGTCGATCGACGACCTCATGGCGAACAAGCGCCTGCTGACCTTCGCCATGGCTTCCTACGGATTGGATGCGTCAACGGAAAAACCGCAGCAGATCCGCGCCATGCTCGAAGGCGGCGTCAGCGACGCCAACAGCCCTGCGAACCAGCTGACGGACAAGCGCTACGCCAACTTCGTCGCGGCTTTCAATTTCGCCCAATACGGCGATCAGACCACATCGCGCGACGCGGTGCAGAAAGACACGCCGAAGATTTATACGACAGAATCGACGCTTGGCTTGATCCAGCCCAACGCGGACTACATCAAGTCGGAGACCGCCTACTACCTGGCCAACGTCACGAACGTGAAATCCATCGACGATCTGATGGCCAACAGCCGGTTGTACAACTACGCACTCTCCGCCTATGGGCTCGATCCGTCCAAGGAGAGCAAGGATTTCATCCGCAGCGTCCTTGCCGGCGGCATTCGCGATCCCAACAGCGTCGCCAACAAGCAGACCAACAAGGCTTATGCCGGGTTGGCCGCCGCCTTCAATTTCGAGCAGTACGGCGAGGCGGCCACCACCATCAATCCGGCACAGCAACCGACCGTCGACATGTATATGCGCCAGACGCTGGAAGAAGACGCCGGCAAGACCAATGAAGGCGTGCGGCTGGCGCTCTATTTTCAGCGCAAGGCGCCCACCATCACCAGCTGGTACGACGTGCTGGCCGATACGGCGCTTGCCAGCGTCGTCCGCACCGCGCTTGACCTGCCCGATTCCTTCGCCACCGCCGATATCGACAAGCAGGCGCAGCTGTTCGGACAGAAGCTCGACATCACCGATTTCACCGACCCCGCCAAGCTCAGCAAGTTCCTGACCCGTTTCACCAGCATGTATGAGATCAACCACCCGACCTCGACCGCCGTGTCGTCGGTCAGCGTGCTGTTCTCGCAGCCGACCAGTGTCGGCATCTCCACCGACTTGATGATGGCCATGCAGCAGCTGAAGTTCTGAGAAAATCATGCAGGATAGCCTTTACGTCGCCCTCTCCTCGCAGATCGCGCTCGAGCGCCGTCTCGACACCATCGCCGACAATGTCGCCAATGCCTCGACCATCGGCTTTCGCGCCACCGGCGTGAGGTTCGAGGATGTGGTCTCCGGCACCGGCCAGAAGTCGGTCTCCTTCGCCTCTTCCGGCAAGACCTACCTTTCCGCCGCGCACGGCGCGATGACGGAGACTGGCAACCCTTTCGACTTCGCCATCCAGGGCGACGCCTGGTTCGCCATCGATACGCCCGCCGGCATGGTAATGACGCGCGACGGCCGCTTTTCCATGAACGAGAATGGTCAGTTGATGTCGATCGAGGGCTATCCGGTGCTCGATAGCGGCGGGGCGCCGATCCAGCTCGATCCGCGCAACGGCCCGCCCAAGGCTGGTGCCGACGGCTCGCTCAGGCAGAACGGTCAGTTGGCCGGCGCCATCGGCCTCTATAATTTCGATCCCGGCCAGAATTTCGTCCGCTACGGCAATTCGGGCGTCGTCCCGCCACGAACGCCGGACCCCGTCACCGACCGCTCCGACGTCGGCATCGCGCAGGGATTTCTCGAAGAGTCCAACGTCAATCCGGTGCTCGAAATGACCAAGCTGATCCAGGTGCAGCGGGCCTTTGAAAATACCGCAGCGCTGATGAAGAAGGCCGATTCCTCCACCGACGACGCGATCAAGACGCTCGGCTCGAAGTAGCGGCATGGCGACCGGCTCGTCCCTGCTGCGCATTTCCGAGGCTCCTGCCGACCGGCTGGCCGCGCTTGAGCGCATCTGCAGGCGCTTCGACGATCCGCAGACGCTGCTGTCGCGCGGCGGCCGGATCGTCGAGATATCGCCCACGCATTACAAGGTCCGCGGCCTGTCCGGTGTCGCCAGGCTGGGCGACCTCGTCGAGCAGCGCGGCAATGCCGGCACCCGTCGCGGCGAGATCGTCAAAATCGGCAGCGATGAAGTGGTGGTCGCGCCCTTCGAACGCAGCGCCGATGCCGGCATTGGCGACGCCGTCTTTCGCCGGGGTCCGCTTGCGGTGACCCCGCATGTCTCCTGGCGCGGGCGCGCCATCGACGCCCTGACCCGCGCCATCGACGGTGGCCCACCTTTGATCCGGCCGAATGCCGTCGACGGCGCCGCCACGGTCACACCGGGCGCCATGTCGCGCCAGCGCGTCGACACCGGCTTCATGACCGGCGTGCGTGTCATCGACATTTTCACCCCGCTCTGCTTCGGCCAGCGGCTCGGCATCTTCGCCGGCTCCGGTGTCGGCAAGTCGACGCTGCTTGCCATGCTCGCCGGCGCCGAGGCCTTCGACACGGTGGTCGTGGCGCTGATCGGCGAGCGCGGCCGCGAGGTGCGCGAGTTTCTCGAGGATACGATCGGCGTCGAGAGCATGGCCAAGACCGTCGCCGTCGTCGCCACCAGCGACGAAAGCGCCATGATGCGCCGGCGCGCGCCCGACACAGCCATGCGCGTCGCCGAGCATTTCCGCGACCAGGGCCATCGCGTGCTGCTGGTGCTGGATTCCATCACCCGCTTCGCGCACGCGCTGCGTGAGGTCGCGACGGGAACCGGCGAGCCACCGGTGGCGCGCGGTTACCCCGCGTCGGTCTTCACCGACCTGCCGAAACTTCTCGAACGGGCCGGACCGGGCGCCGAAGGCCCCGGAATTGCTGGCAGGGGGTCGATCACGGCAATCATCTCCGTGCTTGTCGATGGCGACGATCACAATGATCCGGTCGCCGACTCGGTGCGCGGCATCCTCGACGGCCATGTCGTGCTCGATCGCGCGCTCGCCGAGCAGGGCCGCTATCCGCCGGTCAATCCGCTATCGTCGATTTCACGTCTGGCCGACAAGGCCTGGAGCGCGGAACAGCGCATGCTGGTGACCAAGCTGAAGTCGATGATCGCGCGCTTCGAAGACACGCGCGACATCCGCCTGCTCGGCGCTTACCAAAGCGGCGCCGACGCCGAACTGGATATCGCGGTGCGCCAGGTGCCGCTGATCTACGAAGCGCTGACGCAGTCGCCGAGGGACCGTGCCTCCGCCGATCCTTTTGCCGATCTTGCCCGCCATCTCAAGGGGAAGCCGAATGGCGATCAAGGAAACTGAGCTGCAGCAGACCGAGCGCCTGCTGCGCGAGATGATCGCCGAGGCCAAGGCCGCTGAGGAGGCCGACGCCAGCCGGGATTCGCTCATCGACGGCCTGTTCCCAAAAGTGGAATGGCCACAGCCGCCAAAAGCCCAGTTCCCACGCCTGGCCGACAAGAAGGCCGACCGGCGCAGCGACGTCGTCATCGCCGCGCTCGGTATCACGCTTGGCCTGATTTGCGCGCTGTTTCCCTGGTACATCTTCTTCAACCAGGAACAGTTCGGCGTGCAGACCATCAAGTTCGGCGGCAGCGGCAGCAATGCCGGCCGCAGCTCCGGTGGCACGCAATTGGTCAATATCAGCTCAGCTGATGCGCCGAAGACCGTTCCGGATCTCGACTTGTTCGCCACCGGAACCCTGCCGGACGAACCGGAAGACCCCGACAAGGCACCGGGGCTCGACCGGCAGCCTTTCCCGGCCGGCGCGTCGGACTTCAAGATGGTGCATGTCGCCAATGGCCGCGCCATGATCGAGGACGACACCGGGCTGTGGATCGTCCAGCGCGGCTCGGTGCTGCCCGATTCCAGCCGCGTTGCCTCGATCGAGCAGCGCGCTGGCAAATGGGTGATCGTCACCAGCGCCGATAAGGTAATTCAGCTTTCTAAGTAACGGCTAGAGCATGATGCCGAAAAGCGTGAAGCCGTTTTCGGACGACATCATGCTCTACTCCTGGGAATTGGAGGCGGATTTCGATTCCAGGTCGAAAGGACCTGAAATCATCCGGCTCTAGGGGCGCATAGCCCCTGCCCGCGCAAGGTCCGCGCAAGACTGGCCGCCTAGTCTTGTGTGTACACGTTCGGGAGAATCCCATGGAACCCGTAAATCTTTTCGATCTCGCCACGCGGCAGTCGCAATGGCTGGCGGTGCGCCAGTCAGCGATCGCCTCGAACATCGCCAATGCCAATACGCCAGGTTACACGGCCAACGACGTGGAGCCTTTCGAAAAGGTTCTCGACCGCACCGCCGTGACGCTGGCGGCGACCGCGCCCGGCCATCTCGGCGCCGAAGCAGCCAATGCCGGCTTCAACGTCAAGCCGGAGGAGCCCACCGGCGCGATCATGCCGTCGAAGAACACCGTGGTTCTCGAGGACCAGCTGATGAAAGCCGGCGAGGTGCGCCGCTCCTTCGAGCTCAACACGGCTATCGTCAAGGCCTTCCATTCGATGATGTCGATGGTGGTGAAGAGCTGACCATGGACGCCCTCACAGCAGCCCTCAAAGTCGCGGCATCCGGCCTTGGCGCTCAATCGGAGCGCATGCGCGTGGTCTCCGAAAACCTTGCCAACGCACAGTCGACCGGCAACACGCCGGGCGCCGATCCTTATCGCCGCAAGACGATCACCTTCCAGTCCGAGGTCGACCGCGCGAGCGGCGGCTCGCTGGTCGAGGTCAGCTCGATCGCCCACGATCCGTCGGACTTCCCGGTCGAGTTCCAGCCCGGCAACGAGGCTGCCGACGCCAAAGGCTACGTGAAGATGCCCAACGTCAACACGTTGGTCGAAATGTCCGACATGAGCGAGGCGAACCGCTCCTATGAAGCCAACCTGCAGGTGATCAAGCAGGCTCGCGATCTGATTTCCATGACCATCGACCTGATGAGGAACCAGTAATGATCGGCGGTATCGGGGCAATACAATTCAAGACAGCGGTTGATGGCGCCGAATCGGCGTCACCCAATCTGCTGCAAGGCGGGCTTGGAACGCAGGCCAGCGAAAGCGTCGGCGGCAGCTTCGCCGACGTTCTCAGCCAGGCGGCGACCAAGACCGTCAACACGCTGCAAGGGGCGGAGCAGATGTCGATCCAGGCGCTGAAAGGCGACGCCGACACCCGCCAGGTGGTCGATGCGGTGCTGAGCGCCCAGCAGGCGCTGCAGACCACCATCGCCATCCGCGACAAGGTTGTCTCGGCCTATCTCGAAATCAGCCGCATGAGTATCTAGCGTCATGAAAGCACTCGCCATCGCCGCCACCGGCATGAATGCCCAGCAGACCAACCTGGAAGTCATCGCCAACAACATCGCCAACATCAACACCACTGGCTACAAGCGGGCACGGGCCGAATTTTCGGACCTGCTCTACCAGGTCGACCGCACGCAGGGCGTGCCCAACCGCGCCAACAGCTCGATCGTGCCCGAAGGCGTCTCGATCGGCCTCGGCGTCAAGACGACGGCGGTGCGCAACGTCCATACGCAAGGCGAGCTCGCCAGCACCGGCAACAGCTTCGACATGGCGCTGACCGGCAGGGGCTGGTTCCAGATCGAAGGCGCCGACGGCGGCACGCTCTATACCCGGGCCGGCGCTTTCAACACCAATGCCACCGGACAGTTGGTCACGGTGGACGGCGCCAATGTCATTCCGGCCATCACCGTACCGACCAACGCCGTCGAGGTCATCGTCAACAAGACCGGCCAAGTCTTTGCCCGCATCGACGGCCAGACCGCCCTGCAGCAGCTTGGCCAACTCCAGATCGCCAACTTCGCCAACGAGGCGGGCCTGGCGCCGCTTGGCGACAATCTGTTCCAGGAAACGCCGGCTTCCGGCCCGGCCAATGTCGGCGTTCCCGGCGACCCCGGTTTCGCGACGATCCAGCAAGGCTATCTGGAATCCTCCAACGTCGATCCGGTCAAGGAAATCACCGAGCTGATCTCGGCGCAGCGCGCCTATGAAATGAACTCCAAGGTCATCCAGGCCGCCGACGATATGGCCTCGGTGGTCTCCAAGAACATCAGCTAACGGATAATGGCGATGCCGATCTCCTGCTCCGCCTTCCGCCGCGCCGCGCTGGCCATTGCGCTGGTGGCCGGCGGCATGCCGGCATTGGCGCAGGAGAATTCCGGCCAGTCGGCAACCGAGATCGCCGCCAGCCAGGCTGTCGGCGAGGCGGTGCTTATCCCCAACCGGGTCATCTATCCCGGCGAGACCATCGAGAGCGCCTCGCTCAAGCAGGTGACGCTCATTCCCGGCAAGCACAAGCCGGACGGCATGGCGACCAGCCTCGAAGAGCTCCAGGGCAAGGTCGCCAAGCGCACGCTGGTGCCTGGCCGCTACATCCCGGTTGCCGCCATCCGCGATGCTTGGCTGGTCGAACAGGGCGCGTCCGTGCAGGTTTATTTCACCGCCGGCGCGCTGACCATTTCGGCCGCCTGTATCACACTGGAGCCGGGCGCTGCCGGCGATCTCATCAAGATCCGCAACGTCGACAGCGGCAAGATCATTTCCGGCACGGTGATGGCCGACGGCACTATCAAGGTCAACGCATCGTGATGCGTGCCCTTGCCCTTTTGCTTGCGGTTGCCGTCGGCGTTCAACCGGCATTGGCCGATGGCCTGACGCCCAAGGCCAAGCGCGATCTCGCCGCCAAGAATGGCGGCGTCTATGACGATCCGCAATACGATCCCGCCACCACCACGCGCATGTTCCGCGTGTCGACCGGACCAAGCTCGCTGCCACCCGGACAGGTCGCCGCGCGCATCAAGGACATCGCGCAATTGCAGGCCTCGCGCGACAACCAGCTCGTCGGCTACGGCCTGGTCATCGGCCTTGCCGGAACCGGCGACAGCCTGCGCAATTCGCCGTTCACCGAACAGTCGATCCGCGCCATGCTGGAAAATCTCGGCATCGCCACCGAAGGCGGCAGCGCGCGCGCCAAGAACGTCGCCGCCGTCATCGTCACCGCGAACATGCCGCCTTTCGTCCAGTCGGGCAGCCGCATCGACATCGACGTCTCCTCGATGGGCGACGCCACCTCGCTTGCCGGCGGCACGCTGGTGATGACGCCGATGAAAGCGGCCGACGGCGAAATCTATGCCGTCGGGCAAGGCTCGGTGATCGTCGGCGGTTTTACCGCCCAAGGCCAGGCCCAGCAGTTGACGCAAGGTGTACCGACCGCCGGCCGCGTGCCGAACGGCGCCATCGTCGAGCGCTCCGTGCCGGCCGAGTTCGACGACCAGAGCGTGCTGACGCTGCAGTTGCGCAATCCCGATTTCTCCACCGCTATCCGCATCGCCGACGCCATCAACGACTACACCTCGCAACGTTTCGGCGCGCGCGTCGCCGCCGAGCGCGATGCCCGCACCGTGCAGATCAGAAGGCCGAAGAATATCTCTGCCGCACGCTTCTACGCCGAGATCGAGAACCTCGTCGTCGAGTCGGATGCCCCTGCCCGTGTCGTCATCGACGAGCGCACCGGCACCATCGTCATCGGCAGCAATGTCAGGATCTCGCGCGTGGCAATCAGCCATGGCACGCTCACCGTGCGCATCACCGAGGCACCGCGGGTCGTCCAGCCCGAGCCCTTCTCCAAGGGCGAGACCGCAGTGGAACCGTCAACAGCCATCGAGGCGAGCAGGCCCAATGCGCGCGTCGCCGTGCTCGACGGCCCTGACCTCGAAACCCTTGTCTCCGGCCTCAACCGCCTCGGCGTGAAGCCCGACGGCATCATCGCCATCCTGCAAGGCATCAAGTCGGCCGGCGCCCTGCAGGCCGACCTGGTCCTCCAATAGGCACGCCGATGATCAAGCTCTTCTCCTCAAGACCGCACCGTCGCTATAGCCTCTGCGCCGCCGGTGCGATCCTTGCTTTGCTGAGCGGCACTGCCGGCCGCGCGGATGAGGTCCGTCAGGTGCTGCCCGGCGGCCAGGCGCCGCTTTCGCCGGCGCAGCTGACGCGTGAGAGTTCGCCGGCCCAGCCGGCCGCGCTCGCAGGCGAAAAGGCGCCGGACGAAAGTGAGATCCAGCGCTTCTGCTCCAACATCGCCGACGCTGCGCGCGACCGCCGTTACGCGCTGCAGGCGGAGGAATTGAAACAACTGCAGGCCGGTATCGACGAGCGCATGAAAGCGCTGGATGCCAAGCGAGCCGAATACGAGGAATGGCTGAAACGTCGGGAAGTGTTCCTGGCGCGCGCCGAGGACGGCGTCGTCAAGATCTATGCCGGCATGAAGCCCGACGCCGCCGCCGAGCGGCTGGCGATGGTCAATGCCGAGCTCGCGGCGGCCATCCTGATGAAGCTCGATCCGCGCAAGGCCAGCGTCATCCTCAACGAAATGGACCAGAAGGCGGCGGCGACGCTCACCGGCATCATGGCCAGCGCGGCGCGAAGGGTTGATCCGTCATGAAGTTGAAATTGCTAACCCTGATCGCGCTTGCGGCCCTGACCGGCTGCGGCACCGATTTCAAGGAGATCGGCAGGGAACCGTCCTTGTCGCCGGTCGGATCCGGACTCGGCAATGGCGGGTCCGGCCCATACAGCTATCCCGAGCCACCGGCATCGCGGCCGAAGAAGTTCTCGCTGTGGGACGATCGCCAGAGCCGGCTGTTTACTGACCCACGCGCGTTGCGCGCCGGCGACATCCTGACCGTCAACATCAAGCTCAACGACAAGGCCAATTTCAAGAACCAGAACGACCGCAGCCGCACCGCCGCGCGCAAGCTCGGTTACGACATTTCGCTCGGCTGGGAAAAGGCAACCACCAGCGGCAAGGGCGATGCGGGCCTGAGCTCAAGCACCGAGACCAACGCCGACGGCGAGATCAAGCGCTCGGAGGATCTCGCGCTCAATGTCGCGGCGGTCGTCACCGACGTGCTGCCCAACGGCAATTTGATGATCAGGGGCTCGCAGGAAGTGCGCGTCAACTACGAGCTTCGCGTGCTGACCATCGCCGGCATGGTGCGTCCTTCCGACATCGGCGCGGAGAACACCATCCCTTACGAACGCATCGCCGAGGCGCGCATCTCTTACGGCGGCCGGGGTCGTGTGAGCGAGGTCCAGCAGCCGGCCTATGGCCAGCAGGTCCTCGACCAGGTTCTTCCTTTCTAGGATAGAGAGATCGCCGCCGTGGCCAATGTCGAGCAGGCACAACTCAAGAAGGGACCTTCACTGGTTATCCAGCTCGCCATGCTTTTGGCGGTGACCGGCGCGGCCATCGGCATGGGCTGGGTTTCCGGCGGCTATCTCAAGCAGGGCAATGCGCCAGCACCCGTGCCCGCCGCCCCGGAAAACGCAGGCACCGCCGAAAAACCGATGCAAGAGGGCAAGCCGGTGCCGGGACCGACCGTGGTCCAGATGGCGCCGATCACCACCAATCTCGCTTCGCCGTCGGAGATCTGGATCAGGCTGGAGGCGTCGCTGCTTTACGATGTTCCGCAGCCGCCGGAACTGACGGAACAGATCCAGCAGGATCTGCTGGCCTTCGTGCGCACGCTCAAGATGCATCAGATCGAAGGCGCCAGCGGCTACCAACATCTCAAGGCCGATCTTGAAGAGCGCGCGGCGTTGCGCAGCGGCGGTCATGTCAAACAGGTTCTCGTCAGGACGATGCTGCTCGAATGAGAAAATTCCTCGTCGCCACCGCGATCGTCCTTGTCACCACCTCCGTCGCCGCGGCCCAGCAGCTCGACCTCGGCGGCATCGGCAAGGCCGACGGCACCACCGTCGGCTATCTCATCCAGATGTTCGGCCTGCTCACCGTGCTGTCGGTGGCGCCGGGCCTTCTGATCATGGTGACGAGCTTCACCCGCTTCGTCATCGCGTTCTCGATCCTGCGCGCCGGCATCGGCCTGCAATCGACGCCCGCCAATTTGATCCTGATTTCGCTGTCGCTGTTCATGACCTTCTATGTCATGGCGCCGACCTTCGACCAGGCCTGGAACACCGGCGTCAAGCCGCTGATGGACAACCAAATCACACAGGCGCAGGCGTTCGAGAAGATCACCGACCCGTTCCGCGCCTTCATGCTGCACAATGTGCGCGACAAGGACTTCGATCTCTTCGCCGACCTCGCGCGCGAACGCGGGCAGGTCGTTGCAAAGGAAACCGTCGACCTGCGCATCCTGGTGCCGGCCTTCATGATCTCGGAAATCCGGCGCGGCTTCGAGATCGGCTTTCTCATCGCGCTGCCGTTCCTGGTCATCGACCTCATCGTCGCCACCGTCACCATGGCCATGGGCATGATGATGCTGCCGCCGACGGTGGTGTCGCTGCCATTCAAGATCCTGTTCTTCGTGCTGATCGACGGCTGGAACCTGCTGGTCGGCAGCCTGGTGCGATCTTTTACCTGACGGCGCGGGACGAGTGCTCGATGCCGTCCCGGTGCCGCTCGAATTTTAAGCAATATATTTTCGATTAACCGTCCGATTTAGTCCTTTGGTAGGGACTTGCCGCCATAGTCGCTCGCAGATGGCGGGTGACCCAACGCAACGGTCATTGGCATGATGCCGCTCCGTCATACCGGACAAACCGGTATGTCAAAAAAATCCGTGTAAAAACAAGGTACGAGTAGCCATGGCCAGTATCATGACCAACAGCGCAGCGCTGACCGCGCTGCAGAGCCTCACCAATACCCAGAACCAGCTCCAGACCACCCAGACCCGCATCTCCACCGGTTACCGCGTCTCCCAGGCTTCCGACAACGCCGCTTACTGGTCGATCGCCACCACGATGCGCTCCGACAACCAGGCCATGTCCACCGTTTCGGACGCCCTCGGCCTCGGCGCCTCGAAGGTCGACACCGCTTACACCGGCATGGACAGCGCGATCACCACCATCAACCAGATCCAGCAGAAGCTGACCGCATCCTACGGCCAGACCGATGCTTCGAAGGAAAAGACCCAGACCGAAATCAAGGCCCTTCAGGACCAGCTGAAGGCCTACGCTGACGGCGCCACCTTCTCCGGCACCAACATGCTGTCGGTCAACAGCGGCGCGACCGCCACGGCCGCAGCCGACGTGAAGATCGTTTCGGCTTTCAACCGTAGCTCCACCGGCGCGGTTTCGATCTCGACGATCGACGTCAACGTGGATAGCATCAAGTTGTATGAAGCCGGCACGGCTGCCGGCGTGTCGAAAGGCATTCTCGACGCCGACCGTCTCGGTACGGATGGCAGCGTTGCGGCGGCTGCCTCGAACCCGACCCTGGGCGCTGCCGCGGCGGCTACCGACACCTATTCGGTCGCCAGCTTGAAGATCTTCTCGGGCACCACCGCTGCCAGCGACACCCAGATCGCGCAGATGATGAACGTCGTCGATGCCGCGCTCAAGTCCATGACGACCGCCGCCACCAAGCTCGGCGCCGCCAAGAGCTCGATCGACCTGCAGAAGACCTTCACCTCGAGCCTGATGGACTCCATCGATCGCGGCGTCGGCCAGCTCGTCGATGCCGACATGAACAAGGAATCGACCCGCCTCCAGGCTCTGCAGGTTCAGCAGCAGCTCGGCGTCCAGGCGCTGTCGATCGCCAACGGCTCGTCGCAGTCGATCCTGTCGCTCTTCCGCGGCTGATCGCTCTGGACTGACCAATCAAGAAAAACGGGCCGCGCCAAAAGCGCGGCCCGTTTTGCGTTTGTTTTTGCGTTTGCTCAAGGCTCGCGCAACCCTCGTTTCTTAACCTCTCGAAAGCCTACTTTTAACACGCCATTAACCATATCGAGCTAGGTATGGTTAACCAATGAGTTACGACAGGTTGTCGAATCGGCCCGACCGGCACGATCGCAATCCGATGGGCAGGCCAATCCGGCCTGAGTGGCACGCCGGCTTAGAGAAGGAGCGAGTTTCTTGGCGAGCATCATGACGAACGCTGCGGCGTTGACTGCACTTCAGAGCCTCAACGCTACCAACAAATCACTCCAGCAGACGCAGGCCCGGATCTCGACCGGCTATCGCGTCTCCGAGGCCTCCGACAACGCCGCCTACTGGTCGATCGCCACCACCATGCGGTCCGACAATCAGGCGCTATCGACCGTGCAGGACGCGCTCGGTCTCGGCGCTTCGAAGGTCGACACGGCCTATACCGGCATGAACAATGTTTTGACGACGATCGGAAACCTCAAGACCAAGCTGCTGTCGACCATCGGCCAGACGGACGCCAGCAAGGCAAAGACGCAGACCGAGATCACCTCGCTTCAGGCGCAGATGAAGTCGTTCGCTGACGCCGCCACCTTCTCCGGTTCGAACTATCTTTCGGTGACGTCCAAGCAGGTTGCTGCCGCCAATGACGGCGTCCAACCTGACTCCCAGATCGTGTCCTCGTTCAATCGCTCTTCGTCGGGTGCGATCTCGCTCGGCACGATCAATATCAATGTCGAGAGCACGAAGCTTTTCGACAGCGGGCTTCCCACCGACGTCAAGAACCAGGGCATTATCGACCGTACAACCTCGGTCTACGCCACGGCCGCGGCCCAGAACCTTTACGATACCGCCTATGCCGCCTCGATCGCCAGCGGCAGCACCGACATCGCGGCCAACACCGCCGGCCAGACCGCCGCGGGCACGACGGTTGCCAGGATCGACAACGTCTCGGCCTTCAACCTCGACATCACGGCGCCTGGCGTGACCGACGACATCATCACGCAGATGGTCAACAAGATCGACAACGTGATGAGTCAGCTCACCGACTCCGCCACCATCCTTGGCGCCGCCAAGAGCTCGATCGACCTGCAAAAGACCTTCACGCAGAGCCTGATGGACTCCATCGACCGTGGCGTCGGCCAGCTCGTCGATGCGGACATGAACAAGGAATCGACCCGCCTCCAGGCGCTGCAGGTTCAGCAGCAGCTCGGCATCCAGTCGCTGTCGATCGCCAACAGCTCCTCGCAGTCGATCCTGTCGCTGTTCAAGAACGGCTAAGCCAGCGCTTACCCCGACAAACGAAAAAAGGCCGCGCGCCAGGCGCGGCCTTTTTCATTGAGGGTCGAGCGTTACCGGTTCGACACTTTGCCGGTTCTTCCGCGATCGACCTATCATCCTCGCACAAGCTTCGCAGTCTAGTCTTCCGGCGGACAGTCATACTGGGGGCAGTTGAATCGTGCCGGAACAGATCCAGAGCATCATCGCGAATTTGAGGGGTTTCGGCGTCAGGCGCCTGGCGCTCATGGGCGGCATCGCGGCCCTGGTCATGGCCGTCATCGGCATCGCCTCGATCTATCTCAACCGCCCGGCCTATGAGACGCTCTATGTCGGCCTCGATCGCTCCGACGTCAATCAGATCGGGCTGGTGCTGGGCGATGCCGGCATCGGCTTCGATGTCGGCTCGGACGGAACCTCGGTGCTGGTGCCCGCCGGCACCACCGCCCAGGCGCGCATGTTGCTCGCCGAAAAAGGCCTGCCGACCAGCGCCAATGCCGGCTACGAGCTGTTCGACAATGTCGGCTCGCTGGGCCTGACCTCCTTCATGCAACAGATCACCCGCGTGCGCGCGCTGGAGGGCGAGATCGCGCGCACCATCCAGTCGATTTCCGGCGTCAAGGCGGCACGCGTCCATATCGTCATGTCCGAGCGCGCCAACTTCCGCCGCGACGAGCAGCAGCCTTCCGCCTCGGTGGTCATCCGCTATGCCGGCAACGACGCCGAAAAGAGCGCCATGTCGATCCGCCACCTGGTCGCCGCGGCGGTCCCCGGCCTGTCGGCCGACAAGGTCACGGTGCTGGATTCCAACGGCAACCTGCTGGCCGCCGGCGACGACCCCTCCAACACCAGCGCGGCGCGCACTTTGGGCGTCGAGCAGACGGTCGAGGCGCAGATCGGCGACAACATTCGCCGGGCGCTGGCCCCCTATCTCGGCCCCGACAATTTCCGCGCCTCGGTCAAGGCTGACGTCAACACCGACACCCGACAGACCGAGGAGACGATCTTTGACCCAAATTCCCGCGTCGAGCGTTCGGTGCAATCGGTCAAGACCAACGAAAACAGTAACCAGAAACAGGCGTCGACGCCAACCAGCGTCGAGCAGAACCTGCCGGAGACGCAGGCGACCAGCACCGAAGGGCCGCAGTCCACCTCTCAGAACGACCGCAAGGAAGAGATCACCAACTACGAGATCAACTCGAAGAAGATCGCCACCGTCTCCAACGGCTACACGGTCAACAAGATGTCGATCGCCGTCGTCGTCAACCAGGATCGCCTGAAGACCATCCTGGGCAAGGACGCCACGCCGGAGCAGATCGCCAAGCGCGTCGCCGACATCCAGAAGATGGTGGCCTCGGCGACCGGCTTCGACGACAAGCGCGGCGATATCATCGATGTCTCGGCGGTCGAGTTCATCGGCGGCCTGGACGGCGAGCCGATCGACCAGCCGGGCATCCTTGCCTCTATCGGCACCTATACTGGCACGCTGATCAATGCCGGCGCCTTCATCGTCGTCGTGTTCCTGGTCGCCTTCTTCGGCCTGAAGCCATTGGCGGCCGCGCTGACCGCGCAGGCCAAGCCCGCGGCGATCGCCGGCCCAAGCTTCGACGATGTCCAGCGCTCGCTGCCGACGCCCGAGCCTGTCGCCGCGATTACCGGCGAGGCGCCGGCCGGCACCGCCTTGCCTGGCGCACGCGGCAACCCGCTCGACGATCTGCGCCAGAAGATCCGCCCGGCGCCTCAGGAACGGCTGGCGCGCATGGTCGACCTCAACGAGGAGCGTACCGCGCAGATCCTGCGCAAATGGGCAGCCGTTCCGGAGGCCGTGGGTTAGGCCATGGCTTCGGCAGCCCTTTTCGATCTCCTGCCCGATTTCGCTTCGCGCGCCCCGCCCGCCGGCCAGGCGCCGGCCGCGCGTGGTGCTGAACACATTCAGTCGGCACCGGCGCCGCAGGCCGATATCGGCGCGCTGATCGCCGAGGCGGTGGCCGACGCCGAAGCGGCGCTGGAAGCGCGCCTTGCGATTGCCCATCAGGCGGCGCTCGAAGCCGAGCGTCAGGCCAGCGACGATGCGGCGAAGGCTTTCCTCGAAAGCTTCGGTGGCGACCTCGGCACCGCGGTGGCGGCGCGCATCGACGCCATGGAAGCACAGGTTGCCGAACTCACCGGCGCAGCGGTCGCCCGCATCGTCGGCGGCATTGTCAGCGAGGATCTGCAGAAGCGCTCGCTCTCGGCCCTTGCCCGCGCCATCAGCGCGGCAATCGCCGACAGCGAGGCCGTGCGCATCGGCGTGCGCGGTCCGCTGTCGATGTTCGAACCGCTCAAGGCGGCGCTTGGACCGCGCTCGGTCAATCTCGATTTCACCGAAGCGCCCGGCCTCGACCTGACCGTGACCATCGATGAAACGGTGTTCGAGACCCGCATCGCGGAATGGTCGGCTTCGCTGTCGGAGGTCTTGTCGTGAGCGCTGTTGATCATACCGAACCGCGGCACGAAATCATCATCGTCAGGCGTAACCATGACGATCACGATGACGCCCATCATGGCGGTGTCTGGAAGATTGCCTTCGCTGATTTCATGACCGCCATGATGTGCTTCTTCCTCGTCATGTGGCTGATCAACGCCGCCAACGAGCAGACCAAGGCAGCTGTCGCTAGCTATTTCAATCCGGTCGAGCTCATCGATCGCAACTCGAGCCGCAAGGGCCTGGAAGATTTGGGCGACGGCCCGAGCAAAGTCGGGCTGACCGCCGACAACCCGCAGGATGGCGCAACCAAGGCGGGCGACGACGGCAAGGGCGGCGCGGGATCGTCCGAGCGCCGGCAGACCAAGGACGGCAAGCAGAACGCCGATCTCTCCGATGAGCATCTGTTTGCCGATCCTTACGCGGTGCTGGCGGAGATCGCTTCCGATACCGGCGTGATGCAGAATGTCAGCGCCAAGGGCGATGGCGGCGCGCAGGCCGCTGGCCCGGCGACCGGCGCCTCCGGCGGCGAATCCTATCGCGATCCTTTCGCGCCCGACTTCTGGTCGCAGCAAGTGGCGGCCCCCGGCGCCGAGGCTTCGGCCGAACGCGCCAAGATCGAGGGCGATCCGGTCAAGCCGGGCGACAAGGTCGCCTCAACAGCGGTGCCGAAGGTAAAGGCCGTTCCGGCTGCTCCTGCGCTGAAAGCAGCGCCGCTGGAGTCGCTGGCAGCGCCAGACAAGACCGAGGCCAAGAACAAGCAGACGACGGCCGAAGGCAAAGCCGGCAAGGCAGAGAGCGAACAGGCCAAGAGCGAGAAAGCCGAAGGCGAAAAGGCCGAGACGGCAAAGGCCGAACCCGCGCAGACCTCGGACAAAACCGAGAAGGCGCCGAGCAAAGCCGTTGTTCAGGAAGCTGCGCAGATCAAGCAGGAGCTCGCAAAAGCCTTCCTGCCCGGCGAGAAGCTCGCCGAAGGCGTCTCCGTCGAGGCGACCGACAAAGGCGTCGTCATTTCGATCACCGACCAGCTCGACTTCGGCATGTTCGAGATCGGCTCCGCCTTGCCGCGCCGCGAGCTGGTGCTGGCCATGGAAAAGATCGGCCACATCATCAACGAGAAGAAGGGCTCCATCACCATCAGCGGCCATACCGACGCACGGCCGTTCCGCAGCGACACTTATGACAACTGGCGGCTTTCCACCGCGCGTGCCCATTCCGCCTATTATATGCTGGTGCGCGGCGGCGTCGACGAGAGCCGTATCACCGAGGTCGCGGGCTTCGCCGACCGGCAGCCCAAGATCGCGTCCGATCCAATGGCCGCCGCCAACCGCCGCATCGAAATCCTGATGGCGGCCGGCGGATGAGAGGCAGGGGCGTCATCGGTGGGGCGATAGCACTGCTGTTGCTCGCAGCAGGGCCGCCATCGGCGGCCTTCGCGCAGGACGCACTGCAGCCCTATCAGCTTGTCCGTTCGCTGCAGCTGATCCAGGACCGCATCGCCGCCGGCGACCATGCCGCGCTGCCGATGCAGGCCAAGCTGCTCGAAATGATCGACGCCCGATTGCGTGATGCCAATGCCGAGGATTTCAAGGAGCCGAAGAATTTCCGCGCTTTGCTCGTCTATGGCATGAGCGGCGGCAATCCCATGACCGTCGAATCGGCGGCTTCGCGCGCAACCGGCGACCCGCAAAACCTTGCCATCGCCAAGGGCATCGTTGCCTATTTGAACGGGCAGCCCGCCGCGGCGATCGAAATCCTGAAGCCGATCGATCCGATGAGCGTGCCGAGCGATCTCGGCGCCTTCCTGGCGCTGGTCAAGGGCTCACTGCTTGCCACCGACCAGCCGGCCGCCGCGCTCGTCCTCCTCGATCAGGCGCGCTTGCTCAGTCCCGGTACACTGGTCGACGAGGCAGCGCTTCGCCGCTCGGTCGGCATCGCGGCCGCGCAAGGCGACGCCGCCCGTTTCGCGCTGGCCTCGACCCAATATGTCGCGTCCTATCTCTATTCACCCTATGCCAGCCAGTTCGCCGATGCCTTTGTTTCCGGCGTCATTACACTGCATATGGCGATTAGCCAGGACAAGATCGCCGACATCACCTCGATGATGGACCCCGAGCGCGAGAAGGTGATCTATCTGCGCATCGCCCGCCGCGCCGCGATTGACGGTTTGGCCGAGCTTTCGGCTTTCGCCTCGGCCCGGGCCGAACAGGGGCGCGACGGCAACGGCAACCAGGACGACCCGCGCGCGCAACTCTATTCCAGCCTGTCGACCGTAACCTCGGCCACCATAGACGACGTCCGCGCCAAGCTCGGCAAGATCGATCGCGCCAAGCTCTCGCAGAGCGACCGCGACCTGCTGGACGCGGCGCAGGCTGTCGCAGGCGAAGTGGTGGCGCCGGTGAAACCGGCCGCCAAGCAAAAGACCGCGTCGGTAGCCAAAGCAAAGGGCGACGAGACGAAAAACGAGGTCGATGCGTCCGCCGGTGCCGACCTGCCGCCGGTCGAAGGCGCGATGCCCGACCAGCCGGCAGTCGCGGCACCAGCCAAATCCGCGGCGGACGGGCAGCAAGCAGTGCCGCCTGCCCCGCCGGCAACCGCGCAGCAACCCGACCCGGCGCCGGCCCCAGCTGTCGCAACCGCTGCCGCGTCGGTGCTGCCTGCCTCGTCGCCGGTATCAAGCCCGGGCACCGACGCCCACGACCCCATCGACGCGGCGATGACCGACACACGCCGCCAACTCGACAAGATCGACCAGCTACTCGGAGCCGCCCCGAAATGACCAGCGTCAACCCGGCCCTGCCGGGATTTGCTTCGACCCAGTCCCAGCCCAGGCAGAACGCTGCCGGCGGCAACGCCAAGGATCGCGACTTCGGTGAGATGGTGCATGGCAATGAGAAGCCGGACCGCGCGCAGGACAGGCACACGGCCGCACCGGTCGCGCCAGACGCGCATCTGTCAAAGCGCGCATCCGCCAATGCAGGCAAGCGGGAGGCGGATCAGGACGCGCAGGGCAGAACCACCGCGCAGAAAGCCGCCCCCAGCAAATCCACGAAAGGCAGCGCCCAGACCGAGCATGGCAAAGGGGCGACTGCCGCGGACACGTCAGCGCAAGCCGACAATTCAGCGCCGCTGCAGGATCGCTTGCCGTTGCTGATGGCGTTGAGCGATATGAAGCATTTTGCTGCATCCCCAGGCGCGAGCGGCAAGGAAAGCACTGAAGGTGAAGAGGCCGCCGACGGAACCAACCTGCCTGGATCACTTGACCTGCGGCTGCGCCAGGGAAAAGGCGCGGCGATCGACGGTTCCACCGGGCTGTCGGCACGGTCCGCCCGCACGACCGCGGCTCACGAAGCAGGACCTGATTTCGGCCAGAAGCCGGTAAAGGCGGCGGCGGATCTCGAATTGCCGGGCCGCTCCGCCAGCAATAGTCTGTCCGCGCAAGGGGATCAGGCGCAAGCCGACGGCGTGCCGCCGCAAGGCTGGCGCCCGGCCTCGGCCAGGGTCTCGCAACAGTCCCAGTCCGTGACGCAGCAGGCTCAAGGCAAGCCGTCTTCCTCCGCCAGCCGCACCGAGGTCGTCAGCCAGCAGAGCTTCCCCGCACCGGCGCAAAACCCGATGAGTCAGACTGCATCGGCCCTGGTTGACGCGATTGCCTCGGACAAGGGCGTCCAGCAGAGCTTCTCAAGCACCCCTGCAGGCTCCCAAACGAACAATTCTGTTGCCGTTCCGACACATGTCCTGAAGATCGAGCTCCACCCGGCGGAGCTCGGCGCGGTCACTGCCAGCCTGCGGCTCTCGGGGGACCAACTTTCGATTGAGATGAAGCCGGAAACGCACGAGGCATATCGGCGTCTCACCACCGACAGCGATGCCATCATCAAGTCGATGCGCAGTCTTGGTTTCGACGTCGACAAGGTGACCATCCTGCAACCCTCGATAGCAGTACATGCCGCTAGCCGTGCCGATGCAAACAGCGCGATGCCAATGTCGACAGGGCGTGACCAGCCCTCATTTCAGCCGGGGAACTCGGGCGGCAACAACGCTGGCGGCGGCCGGCAATCGGGAAGGAACGAAGGCAATGGCGCACAGGAATTCGGCCGCGCCGCTTCGCCTCTGCGCGAGCGTGCTGGCGACGATATTTATATCTAGCTTCGCCGCCAACGTCACAAACGCTGCGGCCAATCCTTGCGAGCCGGAGATCCTGCGCGCCGCCGATCGTTACGGCGTACCCGCTGGAATTCTCTATGCCGTCGGCCTGACCGAGACTGGAAAGAAAGGCAGCCTTCAGCCTAATGCATTGAATATAGAAGGAAAAGCTATCTTCCCTCGCAGCCGAGACGAAGCCCTCGCCACGTTTGAGAATGCCCGTCGCGAAGGCAAGACATTGATCGATCTCGGCTGCATGCAGATCAACCATCACTATCATGGCGACCATTTCCGCAGCGTCCAGGACATGCTCGACCCGCATCAGAACGTCGACTACGCGGCGCGCTTCCTGGCGAGCTTGCATGCCCGTCATATGACCTGGTCTATGGCTGTCGCGCGCTACCACGCTGGCCCCGACAATGACCCGGCGCAGAAGATTTATGTCTGCCGCGTCATTGCCAATATGATCGCCACCGGCTTCGGCAAATGGACGCCGAACGCCAGCGCGTTTTGCAATCAATAGTTGTTGCCTCCTGATGGCCGGCCGCCAGCCTTGCCGACGCATTTGCCGGTATCAATGCGGTCTGTAAGTTGCTGTCGAAATACACGGGGGCAACCGCCTTTATTACGCCTCCCAAAAAAACTCCCAAGAAAATAGCTACAAGAAATGACGGTTTTTCAGGATTCGCCGCGCCGGGTACCCCTTTTCGCACGGGGCAGATGAGCTGATTCGGGGGCGGGTCGATGATCGTGATTGTTGATGAGCGAGAGCTCGTAACGGAGGGCTACAGCTCGCTGTTCGATCGCGAAGGCGTAGCCACCGCCGGCTTCGCTCCAGGCGAATTCGGCGAGTGGGTCAGTTCCGCCGCCGATACCGATCTCAGATCCGTAAGGGCATTCCTCATAGGCGACTGCCGCGAAGGCAGCGTGTCGCCGCGCCAGATCCGCGACCGCACCGGCGCGCCGGTGATCGCGCTCAGCGAACAGCATTCGCTCGAACATACGCTGCGCCTGTTCGAGAGCGGCGTCGACGACGTCGTGCGCAAGCCGGTCCACATCCGCGAAATCCTCGCCCGCATCTCCGCCATCCGCCGCCGCGCCCATGAGGAGGCGGCATTCACCGAAGTCGGCGCGATGCGCATCTTCATGGACGGACGCGATCCGGAGATCAACGGCGAGCCGCTGCCGCTGCCGCGCCGCGAACGGCGCATCCTGGAATATCTGGCCAGCAACCGCGGCCGGCGCGTGACCAAGACGCAGGTCTTCAACGCCATCTACGGGATCTTCGACGAAGAGGTCGAGGAGAACGTCGTGGAAAGCCACATCTCGAAGCTGCGCAAGAAATTGCGCGAGAAGCTCGGTCACGACCCGATCGATTCCAAGCGCTTCCTCGGCTACCGGCTGGTGTTTTGATGACGGTCGCCGAGCCATGTCGCGCCAGCCTCGCGCAAGACACGAGGCATAGTTTCAAGGCCTGCTATCCAGGCACTGCGGAGATCAATCGATGAGCCTCTATGGAATGATGCGGACCGGCGTTTCCGGCATGAACGCGCAGGCCAACCGCTTGTCCACCACGGCCGACAACATCGCCAATTCGGACACCACCGGCTACAAGCGCTCTTCGGCCGAATTTTCGACGCTGATCATGCCGGGCACCGGCGGCGCCTACAATTCCGGCGGCGTGACGACGACGATCCGCTCCGCGATCAGCTCGCAGGGCGTCATGCAATACACGACCTCGGTCTCGGACCTCGCCGTCAACGGCGACGGCTTCTTCGTCGTACAGGACGCCGGCGGCACGCCCTATATGACGCGCGCCGGCTCGTTCGTTCCGGATGCGCAGGGCAGGCTGGTCAATGCCGCGGGCTACCAGCTGATGGCCTACAGCTACGCCAATGGCGAGCCGGCCGCGACCGCCAACGGCTTCGAGGGTCTGGTGCCGGTGCAGATCTCCGACCAGCAGATGACGGCGACGCCGAGCACGGCGGGCAATTTCTCGGGCAACCTGCCGGCGGGTGCGACGCCGCCTTCCGGTCCACTGCCCTCCGCCAACGATCCGGCCTCGCAGTACACCTCGAAAACCTCGCTGGTTGCCTATGACAATCTCGGCAACAAGAAGCTGCTCGACGTCTATTTCACCAACACCGGCACCGGCACATGGGAGGTCTCGGTCTTCGACCAGTCGAAGGCCACCGCAGGCACCTCCTTCCCCTATACCGGCGGCGCGCTGGCATCGCAAAACCTCACCTTCGACACCACCACGGGCAAGCTCACCGGCACGAGCAACATCTCCTTCACGGTGCCGGGCGGCTCGGCCCTCACCCTCGATCTTTCCAAGCTGACCCAGCTCGGCACCGGCTTCACCGTCGCCGACGCCAAGGTCAACGGCAATGCGCCGAGCTCGATCCAGAAAGTGCAGATCGGCCAGGACGGCGTCATCTACGCGCAGTTCGAGGACGGTTCGACCAAAGCGCTCTTCAAAATTCCGCTGGCCGACGTTCAGAGCCCCGACAACCTCACCGCCATGCCCGGCAACGTCTATGTGCAGAGCGCCGATTCCGGCGACGTCCGCATCGGCTTCGCCAATGAGGGTAAGCGCGGCTCCATCGTCTCCGGAGCGCTTGAAAATTCCAACGTCGATATCGCCGAGGAACTGACCAACATGATTGCGGCGCAGCGCAGCTACACCGCCAATTCGAAAGTCTTCCAGACCGGTTCCGACCTGATGGACGTCCTTGTCAACCTGAAGAGATAAACGACGGGCGCCGGCCCGTGAAAGATCCGCATGTCGCTTTCCTCCGCACTAAGCATTGCCCAGTCGGCGTTGCTGGCCACGTCCAAGCAGACCAGCATCGTGTCGCGCAATGTGGCCGACGCCTCCAACCCGGATTACACCCGCCGCATCGCCGTCGTCACCAGCACGTCGCCCGGCGCCCGGGCGGTGGACATCCAGCGCGCCGCGAACGATCTTCTGTTTCGTCAGAACCTTTCGGCGCTGTCAGCCTGGAGCGGGCAGAGCACGCTCTATAGCGGCATGGATCAGCTCGGTGTGTCGGTTAACGGCGTCGACAATGCGTCGTCCCCGTCAAGCGCCATCACCGATCTGCAGAAAGCCCTGCAGCTCTACGCCACCACGCCGTCGAACCAGAATCTCGCCACCAGCGTCATCGACGCCGCCAAGCAGGTGGTGAATTCGCTCAACAGCGGCACCCAGGCGATCCAGGACTTCAGAACCCAGACCGACGGCCAGATTTCTGCTGCCGTCAGCGATCTCAATTCGCTGCTCAGCCAGTTCCAGGACGCCAACAAGGCCGTCATCTCGGGCACCCGATCGGGCACCGACGTATCCGACGCGCTCGACCAGCGCGACGCGCTGCTCAAGAAAATATCGGAATACGTCCCGGTCTCGACCTTCACCCGCGGCGATAACGATATGGTCATCACCACCAAGGACGGCTCAACGCTGTTCGAAACGGTGCCGCGTTCGGTCACCTTCGCGCCGTCGGCGGGCTACAGCGCTGGCGTCCCTGGCAACTCGGTCTACATCGACAACGTGCCGATTTCAGCCGGCACCGGTGACAGCACCACTGCGGATGGCAAGCTTGCCGGCTTGCTCAAGCTGCGTGACGGCGTCGCCTCGACCATGCAGAGCCAGCTCGACGAGACAGCGCGTGGCCTGATCACGGCATTCGCCGAAACCTCGCCGTCGCAGCCCAACGCGACGGGCCTTTTCACCTGGTCGGGCGCTCCGGCGATTCCCACTGCCGGCACCTTGATCAACGGCCTCGCCGGCTCGATCAAGGTCAACGCGGCAATGGATCCGAGCGTCGGCGGCAACCCGTCGCTGCTGCGCGACGGTGGCGCCAACGGCGCGGCCTATGTCGCCAACACCACCGGTGGCGCGTCCTATTCGGACCTGTTGATCGCTTATGGCAACAGGCTGGATCAGCCAATGACTTTCGACACGTCGGCCGGCATCGCCGTCAGCTCCAGCGTCTCCGACTACGCCGCCAATTCCATCGGCTGGTTCGAAGGCGTGCGCCAGCAGGCATCGACCAATTCCGACGCCAAGCAGGCGCTGGCCTCGCGCACGGCCGAGGCGCTGTCCAACGACACCGGCGTCAATGTCGACCAGGAAATGTCGCTGCTTCTCGACCTCGAACACACATATCAGGCTTCCGCCCATATGATGAAAACGGTCAGCGACATGCTGGACTCCCTATTGGCCGCAGTAGGATAAACCATGAAAGCGACAGGCGTTTCCTCAGCCGCCATTTCCAACGCACTGCGTTATCAGCAGGCGAAGATGCAGGCCGACCTCGTCAACGCGACGAAGGAATCACAGACCGGCAAGGTCGCCGATGTCGGGCTGGCGCTCGGCAACCGCACGACGCAGGCGGTCACCTTCCAGCGCGACCTCGACCGGCTGAACGGCATCGTCGATTCCAATGCATTGGTCGCGGCCCGCCTGACGTCCACGCAGGATTCGCTCAGCCAGCTCTCCACCACCGCGCAGAAGTTCCTGTCCGCGCTGACCACCGGCGTATCGGGCGATTCCTCTACCAATATCCTGCAGACCGCCGGCTCTACGGCACTGCAGCAGATGACCGGCATCCTCAACACCAGCGTCAACGGCGAATATCTGTTTGCCGGCACCAACACCGACGTCAAGCCGGTCAACGATTTCAGCGCCGCCGGCTCGCCGGCCAAGGCGGCGTTCGATGCCGCCTTCACCAGCTATTTCGGCTTCACCCAGACCGACCCGAATGCCGCGAACATCACCGCCGCGCAAATGGACGACTTCATCACCACCAAGGTCGAGCCGCAATTTCTCGGCGTCGGCTGGCAGGGCAACTGGTCGAACGCCACCGACGATCAGATCACCAGCCGCATCTCCTTGAACGAGACCACCCAGACCTCTGTCAGCGCCAACGAACAGGGCATCCGCAAGCTCGCCATGGCGGCCGCCATGGTCAGCACGCTCGTCACCGGCAACATCGGCCAGGCCGCTCAAAGCACGCTGGTCGACCGCGCGCAGAAGATGGTCGGCGAAGCGATCGGCGGCCTCACCCAGGTGCAGTCCGAGACCGGCCTTGCCCAGCAGCGCGTTAGCGACGCCAGCGACCGCATGAAGACGCAGGTCGACCTGTTCGAGAAGCACATCCTCGACCTCGAAGGCGTCGACCCCGCCGCGGCCGCGACCCGTGTCGCCGACCTGACGCAGCATATCGAAACGTCCTTCGCCTTGACCGCGCGCATACAGCAGCTCAGCCTGCTGAAGTACCTGACCTGAATAGTTTCACCGGAACGCCAGAGCGCCGACGATGTATCAATTCTCCTACGCAGACGTTCAGACCGACTCCGTCGCCGACGCCAAGGACAGGGAGCGACAGCTTCTCACGCGCTCGATCGACATGCTGGCGGCCGCCGCCGCCGTCGGTCCGGAATCGATGGAAGCGGTCGAAGCGCTGCACTTCACCAACCGCGTCTGGACCACCTTCGTCGAGGATCTGGGCTCCAGCGACAACGCCTTGCCGAAAGAACTGCGCGCCAATCTCATCTCCATTGGCCTCTGGCTGCTGCGTGAAACGGAAGACATCCGTCAGGGCCGCACCAACAATTTCGAAGGATTGATCGAGGTCTCGCAGATCATCCGAGATGGCATCCAATGACCAACACGCTGAAGATCTCGCTCAAGCCGAACGAGAAGATCTATATCAACGGCGCCGTCATCCGCGTCGACCGCAAGGTCACCATCGAGCTGATGAACGACGTGCAGTTCCTGCTCGAAAGCCATGTCATCCAGGCTGAGCAGGCCTCGACGCCGCTCAAGCAGCTTTATTTCATCGTGCAGATCATGCTGGTCAATCCGGCCGGCGCCGCGGAGGCCCGCGACATGTTCCGCCGCTCGTTGCCGATGCTGATCGCGAGCTTCGACAACCAGGACATCTGCAAGGCTCTGAAGCAGATCGACCGCATGGTCGGCGAGGATCACATCTACGAGGCGCTGAAGGCGATCCGGGCGCTTTATCCGCTCGAGCGCAAGGCGCTCGAGGACAATGACCAAATTCCCGAAGCGCCGCGCGCATTGGCTGTAGGAGCATGACATGACCGTGGACATGACAACGACAATCCCGGTTGGCGCCAACCAGGCCAGCCAGCAGACCTCGAAGACGGCAGTCGACTACCAGTCGTTCCTGAAGCTGCTCATCGCCGAGATGAAGAACCAGGATCCGACCAAGCCGATGGATTCGACGCAATATGTCGCCCAGCTCGCCACCTTCTCGCAGGTCGAGCAATCGGTGCAGACCAACACCAAGCTCGACCAGATCATGTCATCGTCAGCCCTATCGCAGGCCGATGCGATTATCGGCCGCTCGATCACGTCGGCCGACGGCAAGACCACCGGAATCGTGGCCTCGGTGACGCTGGCCAGCAGCGGGCTGATCGCAGTGCTGCAGGATGGCACCAAGGTCCCCGTCGGCGCAGGCGTGTCGATCAAGCCGGCAAGCTAGGCTAACCACCCAGATGAATGAGGCCGACGCCCTCGATATCGTCCAATACGCTGTCTGGACGGTGCTCGTCGCTTCCGCCCCGGTGGTGCTGGTGGCGATGGCCGTCGGCATCGGCATCGCGCTCATCCAGGCGCTGACCCAGATCCAGGAAATCACCCTCACTTTCGTGCCAAAGATCGTCGCCATCATGCTGGTGGTGGCGCTGACCGGCCCGTTTATCGGCAGCCAGATCTCGGCCTTCAGCAACGTCATCTTCGAGCGCATCGAGCACGGCTTCTGAGGCGCCAATGCGGCACGCTCGGCGGCATTGGCAAGATCGCTTGCAGCCGGAGCCGTTGCGGCTAGATTGTAGATCGGGCTGTTGTCGGCCTGTATCTTGGATTTCAGGCGCTGTTCGGGAAACGATGGATCAGGCAAAAGCGGCCGGCGGGTCATGTGCGGAATAGCTGGCGTCTGGCGAAAGCGCGATCCGATCGGCGGCGGCGATGTTTCCGACGTTGCCCGCATGATGCAGGCGTTGGCGCATCGCGGCCCTGACGATCACGACAGCTGGAACAATGCCCGCATGGCGCTCGGCCACCGCCGGCTGACCATCATCGACCCATCCCCTGCCGCGCGCGAGCCGATGCTGACCGCCGCGGGCGATGGCGTGATTTGCTACAATGGCGAGGTCTACAATTACCGCGCGCTGCGCAAGGCGCTCGAAGCGGAAGGCCTGACCTTCCGCACGGTTTCCGACACCGAGGTGGTGCTGCAGGCGCTGCATCACTGGGGACCGGAAAAAGCAGTGCCGTTGTTCGACGGCATGTTCGCATTCGCCTACTTCGATGCGCGCGATGGCGCCTTATGGCTTGCCCGCGACAGGCTCGGCATCAAGCCGATGTCGGTTGCCGAGACTGGCGACAGGCTGCTGTTCGCCTCCGAGGACAAGGCGATCCTCGCCTGCGCCGGTTTTCAATGCCGGATGGAGACACGCGAGCTCACCTTGCGGCTTGCCTGGCAAAACCGCGATTCCAGTTACAGCGTGTTCGATGGCATCGAGCGCCTGCCGCCGGGCGGCCTCTGGAAGATCAACGGGGACGGCATCGAAAAGCGCCGCTATTGGCACGTGCTCGATGTGCTGGAGACAGCGCGCATTCTGGGCGACAGGGCGTCCGATGCCGACCACATGGCGAGCCTGCAGACCTTGCTCGAGGAAAGCGTCGAGATACACTGCATCGCCGATGCCAGTCTCGCCACCGCCTGCAGCGGCGGCGTCGATTCCGGCATGATCACTGCGCTCGCCAAACGCTTCCGGCCCGAGATTCACGGCTACGTCGTCGACCCGAAGCTCGGCCACAGCGAAGCCGCGGATGCCGAGCGGACCGGCCGCCATGTCGGCGTCAGCCTGCGCCGGGTGCCTGTCGATCAGGACCGTTTCTTTGAGCTCTGGCCGCGCGCGGTGTGGCATCTCGAAACCGACGGTTGGCATGCCAGCCATTCCGGGCTGCTGGCGCTTGCCGAGCAATGCAAAGTCGACGGCGTCAAGGTGCTGCTCACCGGCGAAGGTTCCGATGAGCTCTTCGGTGGCTACAAATGGCAGGCGTCGACGATCAAACTGTGGCGCCAGTCGTGGCTGCGACGGCTGTTCCGGTCGAAGGCCAGGAACGACCGGAAATTTGCCGAGCTTCGCCGCGCGCCGTTTCGCAATTCGCTCGGCCGCGCTTCGTCCTGGGACCGCAGCATCGTGCTGCGGTCGCTGTCGCCGGAACTGAACTTCCTGCAGACCAAGCTGTTCGACAGGCTGGACGGCGTCACGCCGCCCGGCGACCGTGCCTTCCTCGCCAGCTGTTTTTACGACCTCTATTCGCACCTGCAGGATTTGTTGCACCGGCATGACCGGCTGAGCATGGCGGCATCGGTCGAGCTCAGGGTGCCGTTCCTCGAAAACCGGCTGATCGACTTCGCCATTCACCTGCCGAGGCGGCACAAATACCGTGGCGGAACGAGCAAATGGCTGCTGAAAAAGGTCGCCGAAACGCATCTGCCGCGCGAAAACATCCGCGCCGCAAAGAACGGTTTTCAGATGTCCGAGGCTTTCTCGGCCGGCACCCAGGGTCTGCTGCGCGGCGGCCTGCTGCGCGACGCAATGAGATGGTCCGCTGCCGAGGTGGAAGACCTTGTCGCGATGGCGCGGACCCAGGAGCCGACAAGGCTGCGTCTCGTCGGCATGGAAATGCTGCTCAGGCTCTATCTGGGAGGCGAGACGCCGGACCGCCTCACCGAGGCGCTGCATGCCGAAGCGGCAAGCGCAAAATAAGGAAAAGTTGGTCCAGACCGGCAAGATGCTTGGTCTAAAGCTTCGCCGACGCATTTTCGCCTTTGCCTTCCTGTTGTTGGATCGCACTCTTTGACGACTCGCCAGAGGCGAGGCAGGCAGAAGGCGAAACACCAGTGATGATCGACGACGAGCCGGAAAGCGAACGCGTTTCGGCGCTGGCGCCATTCCGGCACGGCATCTTCCGCGCCGTCTGGTCGGCCAGCCTGGTGTCGAATTTCGGCGGCCTGATCCAGGGCGTCGGCGCTGCCTGGATGATGACGACGATCGCCACCTCGTCTTACCAGGTCGCGCTCGTCCAGGCCTCCACGACCTTGCCGATCATGCTGTTCGCCCTGGTCGCCGGCGCTATTGCCGACAGCTTCAACCGCCGCAAGGTCATGCTGGTGGCGCAGACCTTCATGCTGGTCGTCTCGGCGCTGCTCACCGTCTTCACCTGGTACGGCTGGATGACGCCTTGGACGCTGCTTGCCTTCACCTTCCTGATCGACAGCGGCACGGCGCTGAACAGCCCGGCCTGGCAGGCATCGGTCGGCGACATGGTGCCGCGCGCCAAGGTTCCGGCGGCGGTCGCGCTGAACTCGCTGGGCTTCAACATCACGCGCAGCGTCGGCCCGGCCATCGGCGGCGTCATCGTCGCAGCCGCGGGCGCAGCGGCCGCCTTCGCCGCCAACGCCATCAGCTATATCGGCCTGATCGTCGTGCTTGCCCGCTGGCAACCGGAAGAGCCGGCGCAGACCTTGCCGCGCGAGTCGCTGGGCGCCGCCATGGGCGCCGGCCTACGCTATGTCGCCATGTCGCCCAACATCGCCAAGGTGCTGGTCAGGGGTTCGGCCTTCGGCTTCAGCGCGGGTGCCGTGCTGGCGCTGCTGCCGCTGGTGGCGCGCGACGTCGTCAAGGGCGACGCGCTGACCTACGGCATCATGCTGGGCGCCTTCGGCATCGGCGCGGTCGGTGGCGCGCTGATCAGCGTGCGGCTAAGGCAATTGCTGTCCAGCGAGGCGATGGTGCGCATGGCCTTTGCCGGCTTCGCCGTCTGCGCCTTCAACGCCGCTGTCAGCCAAAACGCCTGGCAGACATCGGCTGGCCTGCTCATCGGCGGCGCCTGCTGGGTGATCGCGCTCTCGCACTTCAACGTCACGGTGCAGATGTCGACGCCGCGCTGGGTGGTCGGCCGCGTGCTGTCGATCTACCAGACGGCGACCTTCGGCGGCATCGCGCTGGGCAGCTGGATATGGGGTGTGGTTGCCGACGCGCACGGCGCCGAGACAGCGCTCACCGCGGCGGCAATCGCGATGCTGGCCGGCGGCGCCATCGGCCTCGTCCTGCCGCTGCCGCGCCAGACTGTGCTCAACCTCGATCCGCTCAATCGCTTCAAGGAGCCGACGCTGTTGCTCGATCTCAAGCCACGCAGCGGGCCGATCGCCATCATGATCGAATACATCATCCGCGAGGAGGACGTGCCGGAATTCCTCGCCACCATGGCTGAGCGCGGCCGCATCCGCCGCCGCGACGGCGCGCGCAACTGGACGCTTGCGCGCGACCTCGAAAATCCCGGCATCTGGATCGAGCATTACCATACGCCGACCTGGGTCGAATACATCCGCCACAACCGGCGCGCCACCCATGCCGACGCGGTTGTCGGCGAGCGTATCCGCGCGCTGCACAGCGGCGAGGATCCGCCGCGCGTGCGCCGCATGATCGAGCGTCCGACCACCGCCGGAACGGCGCTGGTTTCAGCCAAGGGTCCGATCGACCATTAAGCCGATTGGATCATGTAAAGTTTGCGCGTCGTCTCGTGGATGCGCCACTCGCCCTTCCAACCCTGCGGCAGCACAAGGAGATCGCCCGGCCCAAGCTCGCGCATCTCGCCGTCGGCGCGGCTCACTTCGACGCGGCCGGAAATGATGTGGCAGATTTCCGACGAGTCCGAGCGGTCGGCGGTGAAGCGGCCGGGCGTGCATTCCCATATGCCGATATCGACGCTGCCGTCCGGCGATTGGAAGAAGGACCGCACCGCTTCGACCTGATCGCCCTCGATCGAGGTCGGCTTTGGCGAAAAGGCACCGATATCGGCTTTGGCAAGGTCGCGGAAAGTCGAAAGGTCGATCAAGCTGGTCTCCATCCTGGCGGGTCCGGAATTGCGTGACAATGAACGGTGAGGCGGCCCGCGCTAATGGCCAGTGATGCTGTCGGCCAATGCGGCAAGCTTGGAAGTGTGCGCAAGGCCGGCAGCCTCGCGTTGGTCGGCGATGCGGTAGAGCTGGTACATCGAATGCACGCCAAGCCAGCGCAATGGCTCCGGCTCCCACGGCCTGACTTTGCGATTAACCCAGGGCAGCCGCGTAAGCTCGGTGTTTTCGCCAAGGATGAGGTCGGTCAGCGTGCGCCCCGACAGGTTGGAGCTCGACACGCCGAGCCCGACATAGCCTCCGGCCCAGCCGATGCGCGTCGCGGGATCAAGGCCGACCGTCGTGCACCAGTCGCGCGGCACGCCGAGCACGCCGCACCAGGCGTGCTCGATGCGGCTTCCCGTCGTCTGCGGCAACAGCGTCGTCAGGATCGTGTGCAACTGGTCAATCGTCGCTTGTTGCGTCTGGCCGTTGACGTCGGTGCGCGATCCGTAGCGATACGGCACGCCGCGCCCGCCCATGGTGATGCGCCCTTCCCGCGTGCGCTGCGCATAGCAATAGGCATGCGCGGCATTGCCGAGCAGCTCATAGCCCTCCCAGCCGATCTGGCGCCAGAGTTCTTCGGACAAGGGCTCGGTGACGATCTGCGCGCTGTTCAAGGCCAGCCAGGTGCGCTCCTCACCCGGAATGCCGGCGGTGAAGCCTTCGGTGGCGCGGATGATGGTCTCGGCGCGGACCGTGCCGCGATCCGTGGTGACGTTGCCCTTGGCTATGGAGGTAACGGTCGTTTTTTCATAGATCGTCACGCCAAGACGCTCGACCGCTTCCGCCAGACCGCGCACCAGCTTGGCCGGCTGCACCCGCGCCTGACCATGGATGACGAAGCCGCCCAGGACATTGTCGATGTTGATGCGGGCGCGCGTCTCGGCGGCATCGAGGGGTTCGATGCGCTCGGGGTTGACGTCCCAGGAGCGGATCGTCTCGCATTCCTCGCGCACGCGCTCCAATTGCGCCGGGTTGGTGGCGACCGTCAGATTGTCGACGCGGCGGATATCGGCGTCGATGCCTTCCTCGGCCGCCACCCGGATCACTTCGTCGACGCAGCCGGCCATCGCCTGCTGCATGGCGACCACGCCCTGCCGGGTCGAAGTCTTGAGATATTTCTCGCGCGACCAGCCGAAGCCGCCCGACAGCCAGCCGCCATTGCGCCCAGAGGCGCCGAAACCGGCGAACTCACGCTCCAGCAAAACGATGCGCAGCGAGGGTTTTGCCTTCTTCAAATAGTAAGCTGTCCAAAGCCCGGTATAGCCGGCGCCGACAATCGCGACATCGGCCTCGATGTCGCCGGGCAGAGGTGGACGTGGAGCGGGAACCGCGCCCAGATCCGCATACCAGAACGAGATGTCGCCGTTGCGCTTGACTTGCATGGGATGATTTCCGGTAGAGCAATTCCAGGAAAAGTGTGAAAATGGTTTTCCGTCCGGGATTGCGTAAAAACAAAGAGATGGATCAGGTGAGTGTCGTGTCGGCCGTGCTGTCGTCGGCCACAAGTTTGGCGTCGGCGCCGTCGAAACAGAGCTCGACCTTGTCGCCAAGACCGAAGCTCTCGTCGGTCAAAGCCGAGCGCACGATGGCAATCGAACCGTCGCCAAGCTTCACTTCGTATTTCGACCCCGAGCCGAGATAGATCGCCTCGGCGATTGTGCCTGACAGCCGGTTTCCACCATCACCGCCCTGCCCCGAGCGGCGGATGGCGAGCTTCTCCGGCCGCAGCAGCATCACGGGGCTGGCCTCGCCATTGAGGCGGCGCGGCGCGGTAACGGTCTCGCCGGCGATGCTGAGCGCGGTGCTGTTGCCGTCGCTTCTCGCCTCGCCGCGCAACACGGTGGAATCGCCTATGAAGCGGCCGACAAACAGCGTCGCCGGCTCGTCATAGAGCTGCCGCCCCGTGCCGACCTGCTCGATGCGCCCGCGGTTGAAGACGGCGATGCGGTCCGACAGCACCAGCGCCTCCTCCTGGTCGTGAGTGACGTAGACGAAGGTGGTGCCGAGCTCACGATGGATGCGCTTGATCTCGAGTTGCAGCCATTCGCGCAGCTTCTTGTCGAGCGCGCCGAGCGGCTCGTCCATCAACAGCAGCGGCGGATCGAAGACGATGGAACGGGCAAGCGCGACGCGCTGTTGCTGACCACCCGACAACTCGCTTGGATAGCGATGCGCGAAATCGCCCATCTTGACCATGTCGAGCGCTCTCGCCACGCGCGCCTTGCGTTCGTCCTGCCTGATGCCGCGCAGCGTCAGCGGATAGGCGACATTGCGGCCGACCGTCATATGCGGGAACAGCGCATAGTGCTGGAACACCACGCCGATGTTGCGCTTGTGCGCCGGCACGCCGACGACGCTATTTTCGCCGACCAGCAGGCTGCCGCTGGTCACGTCGGTGAAGCCGGCAATCACATTGAGCGTCGTCGTCTTGCCTGAGCCGCTTGGGCCAAGCAGCGTCATGAACTCGCCAGGCTCGATGCGCAGCGAAACACCGTCCAGCGCCTTGAAATTTCCATAGGCTTTGCTGACCGTGGCGAGGTCGATCGCGGCGCCCCGATTTTGCGGTCTCGGGTTCATAGAAGTCCTTTCCGCTCGCGACCAAGGAGAAGCATGCCACCGCCGATCAGCAGTGTCGTGGCAAACAAAAGTATGGTGCCGACCGCAGCCACCGTCGGATCGGCATCGCGCGTGATCGAGGAGAAGATCTGCACCGGCAGCGTCTTGAGATAGGGGTTGGTGATGAACAACGACACGACGATCTCGTCGAACGACGTGGCGAAGGCAAAGAGCAGCCCGGAAAGGATGCCGGGCAGGATCAACGGCAGCGTTACCGTCCGGAAGGTGGTGAGCGCACCAGCGCCGAGGCTCGCCGCCGCCGTCTCCAGCCGCCTGTCGAACACTTCGAGATTGGCCGACACCGCGATCAGCACGAAGGGCAGCGCTAGGATGGTGTGCGCCAGCACGAAACCGGTCAGCGTTCCGACCAGATGGGCATCGAGATAGACGGCGTAGATGCCGATCGCCAGCACCACGCCCGGCACAACCATCGGCGTCAGCATCAGCATGCGCAAAAGGTTGGCCGGCCGGGCGCGCATGCGGTCGAGGCCGAAGGCGGCAAGCGTGCCCAGCACCGTCGCCAGCACCGCCACGATCGAGGCGACCTTCAGCGAATTCAGGAAGCTCGACGACCAGTCCGGATTGGTGAAGAAGTTCTGATACCACTGCCAGGAGAAGCCTTGAGGTGGGAAGGCGAGCGACTTGTTCTCGTTGAACGACATCGGCACGACGACCAGTGTCGGCGCCACCAGCCATATCGCCACCAGCAGGCAGACGAGACCGAGGATGACACGGGTGAGTGGCTTCATCTCCATCAGCGTCGCCCCGCTTCCCGATAGCGCGAGCGCATCACCGGCGCCGCCAGCGCCAGCAGCACGAAGGTGGTGACCAGGAGCACCACGCCCATGGCGCCGCCGCGACCCCATTGCAACAGGCTCAGCACCTGCGTCTGCACCAGTGTCGACAGCATGGTCGAGCGCGGGCCGCCGAGCAGCGCCGGCGTGATGTAGAAACCCAGCGCCAGGATGAAGACGATGATCGCGCCGGCATAGACGCCAGGCAGCGACAGCGGCAGGTAGACGGTGAAGAACGCGCGCGACGGCCGGGCGCCCAGGCTCTGCGCCGCCCGCATCAGCCTGAGGTCGATGCCTTTCATCACCGAATAGAGCGGCAGGATCATGAAGGGCAAGAGCACCTGCGCCATGCCGATGACCACGCCGGTCTGCGTGCGGATCAGCCGGATACCGTCAAATCCCGCCGACCTGAGCAATGAATTGATGACGCCGGAATCCTGCAGCAGGATCACCCAGGAAAGCGTGCGCACGACGCCGCTAACCCAGAACGGGATCAGCACGCAGAGCACCAGCACAAGCCGCACGCGCGGCCCGACAGCGGTCATCAGATAGGCATAAGGGTAGGCGCAGACCACGCAGACAATCGTCACCCAGGCGGAGATGACGAAGGTGCGCTGCAGCACCGTGAGATTGACGGGCGCGCCGAAGAACCAGAGGTAATTCTGCACGCCCCATTGCGGCTCCGACAAGCTGCGCAGCACGATGGTGATGAGCGGATAGCCGATCACCGCCGCCAGCAGGATGAGCGCCGGCAGCGTGAGCGCGAACGGCCGCCAGGCCCAAGCCCGTTTCGGGACGGAAGGCGTTGTCGGTTCGAGCGCGCTCACAGTCTTTGCCTCTTTGTCAGCCGATCAGTTGCCGGCCATCAGTGCCGCCCACTTTTCCTGCGCCACCGCGAAGTTCGGCACCCAGAACTTGAAGTTCTGCTTGTAGCCCTGCTTCTGGCGCTCCGGCGTATTGGTCAGGAAGGCGGCGACGGAAGCGTCGACCTTGGGCTGCGCATCATTGTTGATCGGCGTGTAGGAGGTTTTCTCCGCCAGGATTTCCTGCGACTGCTTGCCGAGATAGGCATTGAGCAACGCATAGGATGCGTCCGTATCCTTGACGCCGACCGGGATCGTCATCTGGTCCATCACCACCAGCCAATCCTGCCATGCGGGCGCGTATTTGGCGCCGTTCTTGACCGCGGTCATGGCGCGGCCCGTCCACATCATCAGCATGTCGGCTTCGCCGGATTCGGCGAGCTGCTGGGATTCAGCACCCGTCTTCCAGAAAATGGTATCGGGGCCAAGCTTGCGGACGACGTCGATGGCCTTGTCGATATCGGCCACCGTCATTGCCTTCGGATCGCCGCCGGCGACCTTGAACGCCTGTTCGAGCAGGCCGCCGGTCGGGCTGCCGGAGCCGTCGATGCCGCGCACGCCTGGGAATTTTTGCGTGTCGAAGAAGTCGGCCCAGCTTTTGGGCGGATTATCCTTGTACTTCTCCTTGTTGTACATCAGCACGACGCCGTAGTTCATCGCCGGCACCGAGCATTCGCCAACCTGGCCCTCGGGAATTTTCGAGACGTCGAGCTTGGTCAGATCGAGCTTCTGGAACAGCTTGCCGCAATAGACGTAAGGCGGCAGGTCGTCGGTATCGACGACATCCCAGGTGACGTTGCCGGACTCGACCTGCGCCTGCAGCTTGGCGATCTCGGTCGGCCCGTCATTGAGCAGCTTGACGCCGGATTTGTCGACGAACTCCTTCAACGCCGCCGCCTGGCCGTCCTGGTAGATACCGCCATAGGAGACCAGCGTCAGGGTTTTGCCCTTGAGCGAGCCTTCCTTCACCTCGCCGGCCACCGGCTTGTCTTGTGCGAACGCCGCGCCGGCCACAACGCCGAGCGCCAGGACGGCACCAAGGCCTGCATATCTCGATTTAAACATCACGCTAACTCTCCCATTCATGCCCGCGTGTTTGATTTCTTACCTGGCCGCGAGCGGTTTCCAGGCCGTGTATTGATCGAGCTCGGCGCGTACCGATGTCGGCGGCGCGATGACCCACATCACCTCGGCCCGGCCACTGCCGACGTTCTCGGTGCGATGCGGGGTCGATGTCGTGTATTCGACGCTGTCGCCCTCTTCCAGGATATGGCGCGCCTCGCCCAGCGAGACCTCGACGACGCCGCGCAGCACGATCAGCATCTCATGCGCGTCGCCATGCGTGTATTGCTCAGGACCGGTGGAGCCGCCAATGTCGAACTCGCCGACATAGACTTCCATGTCACTCAAGGGTGGCCGTGACAAAAGCATCTTGCGGCAGCCGTCGCTGGGCGGCAGGCTTGGCCGCTCGCTGCGCCGCAGAACGCCGTGGCTTTGCGCCGTGCTTTCGGCAAACAGCATCGCGACGCTGACACCGAGCGCCGAGGCCATCTGGTTGAGCGAAGCGGTGCTTGCGCCCGTCAGTCCGCGCTCAAGCTGGCTGATGAAGCTGGCGCTGGTCCCGGTCGCCTCGGCGAGATCGCGCAGCGACAGCCGGCGGGCAAGGCGGAGGCTCTTGAGGCGCATGCCCAGAACCTGCTGCGCAAGCGTTGCGGCCGGAGCCGCTCCGTGTGCTGGATGTGCCTGATCGTTGCTGGATGCCTTGGGCATCTCGTTTCTCCCACTGAACAGTTTGTACAGTGCCACTGTACACATGACAAGCCATAAGAATCCTGTCGGTGCGGCTGCCACCCGCCTCGGCCAATCGCAATCGCTGGAGGAAAGTTGCGGCTAGCTTTCGCCAGCCAGATCCCGGCGCGCCTTGTCGAGCTCCTCGGCGTAGCGGCGCATCAGATGGCTTTCGGTGAGCAGGCCGAGCACGATGCGCTCGTCGAAATCCTCGACCACCGCCAGCTCTTCAGCGCCGGCGCGCTGGAAAGTCTCGGCGGCGGACTGGACGTTCATCGACGGCACCAGCACCGCATCCTTGAATTGGGCGAGCCCACTGACCGGCGTCGCGCCATCCGAGCGATCGCTGTGCAGTTCGGGCACCAGGAGCATGCCGACATAGCGGTCCTCCTGCTCGACGGCGATGACACGCTGCGCCGAGCCGAGCGGGATCTGCTTGCGGAACTCGTCCAGCGTGGTCGAGGCGTCAATCATGCGCACGTCGCTGCGCATCATCGAGCCGACGGTCAGGCTGCGCATCCAGCCGACGTCATGGGCGCTGCGGATCGTTTCGCCACGCAGATGGAAGCGCCAGGTCGAGAAGGAGTAGCCGAAGGTTTCGCGCACCAGGATCGCCGACATGATCGACGCCGCCAGCACCACGCCGGTCAGCGTCAGGTCGCGGGTGGATTCCAGCGCCAGGAAGGTCATGGTCAGCGGGCCGCCGACGACGCCGACGGCAAGCGATGTCATGCCGACGACGGCGGCGACCGACGGGTCGAGACCGGTCGACGGCGCGGCCAGAATCATGACGCCGGCAAACAGCTTGCCGAGCATGGCGCCGAGGAACAGCGAGGCAAAGAAGAGGCCGCCGCGGAAGCCGGAGCCGAGCGAGATGGCTGAGGCCGCCAGCTTCAGCACGAAGACGCTTGCCACCACCGGCAGCGCGTAGTTCATCGCGAACTCGCGGTGCAGCGCGCCATGGCCGCTGGAAAGCACCTGCGGCGTGACCAGCCCGAGCAGCCCGACCAGAATACCGCCGATGAACGGCCGGACCGACGCATCGATCGACAGCCGTATGAACAGGCGCTCGACCACGCTGACCAGATACATGATGGCGATCGAGGCCGCGCCGCCGAGCAGTCCGAGCAGCAGGAACGGCACATACTGGCTGGCGGTCAGCGGCGGCAGCCCGGCCAGTTCCAACGGAAACGGCGCGCCGCCGAAGACTTCCGCCGTCAGCGAGGCGGCGATCGCCGCCGTCATCACCGGCGCGACGTTGGCCATCGAATAGATGCCGATGACCAGCTCGAAGCCGTAGAAGGCGCCGGTCAGCGGCGCGTCGAAAGCGGCGGCGATGGCGCCGGCGGCGCCGCAGCCGACCAGGATGCGGACATCGTTGCGGCGCAGGTGGAAGGCGCGGGCAAGCCTGGACGCTATGCCGGAGCCGATCTGCGTGTAGCCGGCTTCCAGACCGACCGAGGCGCCGAAGCCGCTGGAAATCATCGTCTGCGCGACGATGATAAAGGTATCGGTGAGCGACATGCGCCCGCCATAGAGCGCATTGGCCTCGATCGGGTCGATCGGGGTGCGGAATTTGTAGCGCCGCAGCAAGATCACCGAAATGCCGAGCAGCAGGCCGCCAATGGCCGGAAACATCGCCTGCACTGGATTGGCCAGCGAAAACATCGCCGAGAGCCGCCCTCCCGGCTGCACGTCGAATAGAAGATAGTGCATAGCCTGCACCAGCGCGCTCATGCCGGTGACCAGCAGGCCGGCAATGACGCCAACCACGCCCGCCATCAACACGATCACAATGCCCCGCGCCTCGAGCACGGGGATCGAATTGATGAGCACCGCGCGAAGCCGGCGGGCGTAGACTTGCGGTTCGTTTCTGGCAGGCAACGGATCGGCTCGCCGATATGCGAAGGAATGGACGCTGCCGTGCCTGATACGCCCGGCGGCATTGCGAGGCAATCGCAATGCCGACCGCTTGTGGCGCCATTTTGGCGTTGTGCAATTAGCCTTATCGAGGGCGCACCGCCGGGACTAGGGAGATAGACTTAGTCCGGAACAGGAATCGTCAGCGGACCGCAATCGTCCTCGGCGACGAAAATCGCCAACAGCTCGGCCGGCTCGGTGGCGTTGGCATTCTCGGCGAAGGCGTGGATCGCGCCCGGCGCCTCGAACCAGGTTTGGCCCATTGTGTAAGTGACGGCCGGTCCGCCGTCCATCTGCGAGCGCACCGCGCCCTTGACGACGAAGGCGGTGACCGAGCCGGGATGCTTGTGCCGCGGCGTGTAAGCGTCGGGTGGAAATTCGACCAGCGCCGTGGTGATCGAATGCCCCGGAACATCCGGCAGCTTCTCGCAGGACAGCGGCTTGACCGTTGTGGTCGGGCGCGCCGATGCGCCGACGTCGGTCGCCATCATGTGAATAGGCGTGTTCATCCCGGCGGGAGCGGTGATTGCGAAATTGCCGTGGACGACGCCCATGCCAAGCAGCCCGGAGACGATCGCGGCGACGCCTACCAGCGCCAGGCCTCGGGAAGAAGCAATCTCTATCATGACGTCAGTCCTTGCCCACTTGGCCAGCCGGAAGTCGGCGCGCCAGCCGAGTTCGCTGATCGCCTTGTTGGTCGAGACATGGCTGTTGGGCTCGGCGACATTGAACGCGCCTTGCGAGCCCTTCTCCACGGCAAGCAGCGCCGCGAAGGCTGCCGCGTCGACATGCAACGCTGGATCGGCGCCGGTCTCGGTACCTGTGCCCGGCCCATAAAGATGTCCATAGCGCAACACGATGCCGTTGATCGGCGCGGCTTCGAGCACGTGCCGTTCGAGCGCGATGACGCCGCCGACGCTGACAGCACGGCCGCCTTCGGCATTGCTGTCGAGCGGATCGGTCTCGGCATGTGGCTCGGGTCCGGGCGCATAAGCCCAGGCGATGCTCTGCGCGATCAACCGCTGGACGCCCGCCGCCTTCGCGGCGTCGACCAGGTTGCAGGTGCCCTCGTTGCGGATGCGCGCATTCCCGACGATCGCCTCTGCCATACGCGACGGATCGAGCCCGGCCGGCAGGTCGGTAAGCTGATGGATGACGATCTGAGGCCTGGCGGCCACCACTGCGTCGTGCAGCCCTCCGGCATCGAAGACATCGACCACCACCGGATCCGCGCCAAGCGCACGCAACTCTTCGGCCTTCGCCGCCTGCCTTGTCGAGGCAGTCACCTGATGTCCGGCCGCCAGAAGCTGCGGGATCAGGCGGCGGCCGATCGCGCCCGAGGCTCCAGCAAGAAAAATACGCTTGCCCATCGTCTTTCGCTCCGTGTTGCGATAATATCAGAGTACGAATAACATATAAGAGCTCTGATATCATGCGCAAGGGGAATCCATCCATTCCAGCCCCCGGAGAAGGCAAGCGTGGCGAGGATGGCTATCTCGGCTATCTGCTGCGGCAGGCCGCCGGCGCCTACAGGTTGAAGGTGGAGCGGGCGCTGGAAGAATTCGGCGTGACGCAGGCGCAATTTGCAGCCCTCACCATGATTTCGGCGTATCCCGGCCTCTCCAACGCCGACCTTGCCCGGCTCGCAGTGCTGACGCCTCAGACGGTGAGCGTGATCGTCGGCAATCTGGAGAAAGCCGGATCCCTTATCCGCACGCCCCATGCCGTCCACGGCCGCATCCAGCACCTCGACCTTTCCGACAACGGCCGCGCCTTGCTGAGGAAATGCCGCGAACGGGTCTACAGGCTGGAGGGAGACCTGACTGCAGGACTTACCGCCGACGACGAGCGCGCGGTGCGGCGCTGGCTGGTCAAGGTCGCGACCGCGGAGACGACGCAGACGTAGCCAGCCAACTGTCAGGTCGGCATGCCGCCCACTGTTTCGTAGAGCGTGAGCTTGCGATCGCCAATCCCGAGGCCAGCCCAGCTCGCGCGCCATTCGGCGATATGCGCCGACCGAAAATGCGCTTCGAGCGCGGCGCGATCGCTCCACGCTTCCGACACCCGGATGAGACCGGGGTCGAGCACGTCCTGCGCATAGGAATAGTCGAGGCAGCCAGCTTCGGCCCGGCTTGCCGAAATCATTCGTTCCATCGCCGGCTTTGCCTGTTCGATCCTGTCGAGCGGCAGCCTGACCGTGCCGATGATCAGCAGCATGCGATTTCCTTTCTGGTGAGCCCAGGTCAGGGTCCGTAACCAGTCTCCCACCTTCGCGCAAGCTTGGCCGGTTACGGTTGAAGGCCTGCCTTGCGTGGCAGCTCTGGATTTGGGGACGGTATGGCGATCAGCGAAACACTTGTGCCCGGCGCGGTAGCCAAGAATGGCCGCGACGTCTTCTTCGCGCTCGGCATCGTCATCATCCTGGCTGTGCTGTTCCTGCCGATCCCGGCCTTCCTCATCGATATCGGCCTTGCCTTCTCGATCGCGCTGTCGGTGCTTATCCTGATGGTGGCGCTGTGGATCCAGCGGCCGCTGGATTTCTCGTCCTTCCCGACGGTGCTGCTGATCGCCACCATGCTCAGGCTATCGCTCAACATCGCCACCACGCGAATGATCCTGTCGCATGGCAATGAGGGCACGCATGCCGCCGGCTACGTCATCAGCGGCTTCTCCAAGTTGGTGATGTCGAGCGATTTCGTCATCGGCCTCATCGTCTTCATGATCCTGATCGTGGTGAACTTCATCGTCATCACCAAGGGCGCCACCCGTATCGCCGAAGTCGGCGCCCGCTTCACCCTCGACGCCATTCCCGGCAAGCAGATGTCGATCGACGCCGACCTGTCCGCCGGCATGATCGACGACAAGACGGCGCAGTTGCGCCGCCGCGAGCTGGAAGAAGAATCCTCCTTCTTCGGTTCGATGGACGGCGCTTCCAAATTCGTGCGCGGCGACGCCATCGCCGGCCTCATCATCACCGCCATCAACATCGTCGGCGGCATCGCTATCGGTTACATCAGGCACGGCATGGGCCTCGGCCAGGCCGCCGACGTCTTCATCAAGCTGTCGGTCGGCGACGGCCTCGTCACCCAGATCCCGGCGCTGATCGTCTCGCTCGCCGCCGGCATGCTCGTTTCCAAGGGCGGCACGCGCGGCTCGACCAACCAGGCGGTGTTCGGCCAGCTCGGCGCGCATCCGCGCGCGCTTTATGTCGCGGCCTCGCTGCTCATCGTGCTGGGCCTGATGCCTGGCCTGCCGTTGTTCCCGTTCTTTGCGCTTGCCGGCGGCATGGCCGCTCTCGGCTACATCATCCCGCTGCGTGCCAACCGCGCGATTGCCGCCGCCGAAGCTGTGAAAACGCAGGAGAAGGCGAACAAGGTCGAGGAGGAAAAGAACTCGGTCAAGGCATCGCTGGCCACCGCCGAGATCGAGCTCCTGATCGGCAAGCAGCTTTCGACCAGGCTTCTGGTGGCGCATCAGGAACTGGTGTTCCGCATGTCGAAGATGCGCAAGAAATTCGCCCAGCAATACGGTTTCGTGGTGCCCGAAATCCGCGTCGCCGACGATTACGCGATTCCGCCGAAGAGCTATCAGATCAAGGTCCACGGCACGGTGGTCGCCGAATATCAGATGCGCGTCGGCGAGATCATGGTGCTGCTTGGAACGCGCGGCGTGCCGGAGATCCCCGGCGAGGAAATCCGCGAGCCGGCCTTCGGCATGCGCGCCTATTCCGTGCTCGAAACCTTCTCCGAGGATCTGAAGCGCGAGAACTTCACCTTCGCCGACAACATGTCGGTGCTGCTCACCCATCTCTCGGAGGTGATCCGCAACAACCTGCCGCAGCTCCTGTCCTACAAGGACATGAAGGCGCTGCTGGAGCGACTGGACCCGGAATACCGCAAGCTTGCCGACGAGATCTGCACCTCGCACATTTCCTATCCCGGCCTGCAGGCGGTGCTGAAGCTTCTGCTCGCCGAGCGCGTCTCGATCCGCAATCTGCATCTGATCATCGAGGCCATCGCCGAGATCGCGCCGCATGTGCGTCGCACCGAGCAGATCGTCGAGCATGTGCGCATCCGCATGGCACAGCAGATCTGCGGCGATCTTTCCGAAGGCGGCATGCTCAAGGTGCTACGCCTCGGCAACCGCTGGGACCTCGCCTTCCATCAGAGCCTCAAGCGCGACGCCAAGGGCGAGGTGCGCGAGTTCGACATCGATCCGCGCCAGCTCGAGGAATTCGGCCAGGACGCGACCAAGGCGATCCGCAAGCATCTCGAGGCCGGCGAACGCTTCGTGCTGGTGACGGCGCCCGACGCGCGGCCTTATGTGCGCATGATCATCGAGCGGCTGTTCACCACGCTGCCGGTGCTCAGCCACGTCGAGATCGCCAAAGGCGTCGAGATCAAGGTGCTCGGGACGATCTCGTGAACGCGCTCACGCAAGGCGTCGTCATCGCCGCCTTTCTCGCCTTCTGCCGCATCGGCGCCTGCTTCATGTTGATGCCGGGACTGTCGAGCGCGCGCGTGCCGCTGCAGATCCGTCTGTTTGTCTCGCTCGCCGCCACGGGTGGCCTGCTCGCCTTCCTGTGGGACAAGATCTTTCCCTATGTCGATGCGCGCCCGCAGATCCTGGCGCCGATGATCGTCTCCGAACTGCTCGTCGGCGGGCTGATCGGCGCCATGACCAGGCTCTACATGGAAGCGCTGCGCTTCATGGGCTCGGCGATCGCCATGCTGATCGGTTATGGCGGCTCAGGCGGCCCGGCGATCGAGGAACCGGAGCCGCAGGCGGCCCTTGCCGCCATCATCTCGTTTTCGGCGCTGCTTCTGCTGTTCGTCTTCGACTTCGACCACGAGATCATCCGGGCGCTCGTCGCCTCCTACACGGTCGCGCCGGTCAATGTGTTCTTCAACCCGCAGGCCGCCCTCGTCGACGTCACCGACACGGTGTCCGACGCCTTCTTCCTGGTCATCCGTCTCGGCAGTCCGTTCGTCGCCTATGCCATCCTGGTCAACATGACCATCGGCTTCGTCAACAAGCTGACGCCGCAGATCCCGGTCTATTTCATATCGCTGCCCTTCGTCATCGCCGGCGGCCTTATCATCTTCTATTTCGCCATCGGCACCCTGCTCTCGCTGTTCGTCGACGGCTTCGTCAATCTTACGCTGGCGAGATAGGCCAATGACCACGCGCAAGGACCGCCTGAAGAAACTGGTCAAGCTACAGGAACAGTTGCAGGCGCTGCACGAGACCCGCCATGCCGGCTTCCTCGCCGGCGCCGCCAAGGCGGAATCGGAGGCCAGGGACCTGATTGAGCACTTCGACACCGAAAGCTCGCTAGGCAGCCTCTTCCCTGAAATCTACCATCGCCGCATCACCGACGCGCTCGGTCGCCAGAAGAAGAATCTGGAGGACGCTCAGCAGGAAGCAACGCTGGTCGCCACCGCGACGGCGCGCACCAACATGGTCGAGCGCGCCTACAAGGATGTGCGCCGCCGCGACGAGCGCGAACGCTCCGACCGCGAGCGGCTCGATCTGATCACCCAGAAGCGGCAGGAAGGCTCGTAGGCAGCGCGTTTGCTGCCTTTCCATTGCCAAGGTTTCGCATCAGCGCGCACGGGGCTGGTTATCGCGGCTTGGCACGGCGTCGTTGGACAGACTGCGGCGCGCTGTCGAACCATCGGCCGTTGCTTCGTCAGCTGCACATACACCGGCCAGACCGTCACCACGGCGCGCAAGCCTGCCACAAGCTTGTTCAGTCATTGTGAGGACGACAAAACCGGTAAAGGACGGACTTTCTTGGCCATTTCCCCACCCAGCGACATCGTCATGGACGTTGCCCGCGCGGCGGAGCCGGCCGATGTCGAGGCCGCGCGGGCAGCGCTTGCCAAACGAGCAAATGGCACTGCCGTGCCGTTCTCGATCGATCCATCCGCCACGGTCGATGCCGGTTCCGTGCTGTCGCGCGCGACGGCCGACAAGGCGGAAGCCGCAAATCCGGCGAAGAAGTTCCAGCGCTTCGAGGCGATGGTGCTGACCACCTTCATCCAGAACATGATGCCCAAGGATACCGAGGGCGTCTACGGCACGGGGCTGTCCGGCGACATGTGGAAGTCGCAGCTGGCCGAGAAGGTTGCCGATGTCATGGCCGCCCATGGCGGCATCGGCATCGCCAAATCGATGCTGGCCGACCACTATCTCGACGGCAAGCGCAAGGTGCCGGTCGGCCCTCTCGGCGGCGGGCCGCAGAAAACGGAGATCGATCAGCAGACGCGGCTTTCGACCTCCATGGTCGAGGAGCTTGAGCGCAAGGCCGCTCACGCGATGACCGGCGACGACACGACCATAAAAACGGATATCAAGATCTAGGGACCTACATGGCCGACCAAACGGACCTTTCCAACCTGCCTGCACCGACCCCCGCAACGGAGGCGCCGGTCGTGTCCGCACGACCCGGCAACCTCGCCGCCATCATCGGCCGCATCGAGGAAGCGGTGGAGGAGGAAACGGCCGGTATCCGCAGTGGGGTTGGTTACGACCTCAAGGCCTCCAACGCCCGCAAGAGCCGGTATCTCTACGAGCTCAATCGCGCGTTGAAGGGCGCCAACGAGATCGAATTCCTCGAGCAGCACCGCGAAGGCCTGCTGCGGCTGCGCCAGAAGCTGGCAAGGAACGAGGCGGCGATCCTCGCCCATCTCAACGCCGTCAACGAGGTCGCCACGCTTCTGAAGAACGCCATCCAGCGCGCCGATACCGACGGCACCTATTCGGCCGGCGAGTTTGGCATGGCCCGGGCCTGATTGAGATGATCGAGGCGCAAGGAAAGCTCGGGTGATCAAGTTCATCGCCGCCGCGCTGTGGATTTGCGCCGTGACGCTGGGCGCGGTGTTCTATTCCTTCCAGGCGGCGGGCGAGCGCGGCGTCGGCGAAACGCCGAAGCCGATGCTGGGTGGCCTCGACTATGTCAAGACCGACATGATTTCGGTACCGCTGCTGCGCAACGGCACCATCGACGGCTATTTCCTGACCAAGCTCGTCTACACTGTGGAACCGGCTGAGATAAAGAAGCTGTCGATCCCGGCGCAGGCGCTGATGACCGATCAGGTCTATTCCTACCTCTATGCCAACCCGCAGATCGATTTCACCAAGAAGGAATCGATCGATCTCGACGCTTTCCGCAAATCGATCCGCGACACCATCAACACCCGTGTCGGCGTCGAGCTGGTGCACGAGGTGCTGATCGACCAGATCAACTTCCTGTCCAAGGACGAGATCCGCGACAACGCGATTCGCCGCCGCAAGAATGCCGGCGAGACGGCGGCGGCGATGACCAAGGCGTTTGAACCAGCGCCAGAGCATTGATCGCCGGACTGTCGTCCGGCCATGCGATCTTCAAGCCTCGCAGCCCTACTGCAATATGACGCATCGTCACCGCGTTGACGTTAACGTCAACTCGAAGCTATATGCGTCGGTGACCTGTGACCGCGCTCGTGCGGCACACCTTTGCCCAGCGGCTCGACAAGCCGGTGCGCGTCAACGCAACCAACGAGGAGAACCGCCATGGGCGTTCAGGAGATTGCCGACAAGATCAGGTCGCGCGTGGCAAACGCGGGCTTCGAGCACTCGGTCAAGTTCGACACCGGCAGCGACGGCGTCATCGTCATCGACGGCGCGACCGTCTCGACAACCGACGCGCCGACCGATTGCACCGTGAAGCTTTCGCTCGACGATCTGGATTCGCTGATTGCCGGCGAGCTCAACCCGACCATGGCCTTCATGGCTGGCAAGCTGAAAGTCGAGGGCGACATGACGGTCGCCATGGCGCTCGGCCAACTGCTCGGCTGATCCTTTGCTGAAAAACAAAACGCCGCCCGATGGGCGGCGTTTTGTTTTTGTCGAAGCGAAGGCTCAGGCGACAAGCCCGAGCGCCTGTCCCTTGAGCTTGCGGCCGGCAGCCTTGATCGTGCCTTTGGCGCCGTCGAGCGTGCCGTCTTTCAGCTCCAGCGCCAGCAGCCGGTGCCGCTCATAGGGTCCCGGCATGGCAAGCGCGCCGGTGCGCTCGGCCGAAAAGCCGAAGCGACCGTAATAGGGCGCGTCGCCGACGAGCAGGATCGCACCATGGCCGAGACGCGCGGCTTCGGCGATCGCATGATGCATCAGCGCCGAACCGATGCCGCCGCCCTTCAATCCCGGCTCGACCGCGAGTGGGCCGAGCAGCAGCGCCGCCGGACCGCTCTCGCCCAGCCTGACATCCCAAAGCCGCACCGTGCCGACGACCGCGCCTGAAGCGTCGCGCGCGACGAAGGCCAGGCCTTCCGAAGGCCGGCGGCCGCGCCGCAGCTTCTCGGACGACTTGGTCCTGCGCTTCGGCCCCATGGCCTGGTCGAGCAGCGTTTCACGCGCCTCTACATCACCGACGCCTTCACCAACGATGACGAAGGCCGGCGCCTGGGCGGCCCCCTCGTCCGGCGCGCCGCGCGAGCCAGCCATTGCCCCATGGGCAAGGTAGGGCGCAAGCGCCGCCATCGGGCTTTTCTCCCCCGCAGAGAAAAGCGCACCCGACAGTCCGAACGAGGGGGCGATTTCAGTGGCCGAAACGGCCGGTTTGATCAGGTATTCCATATCCGCGATCCTTCACGAGCGGAGATCTGTTCCACAAGCGAGCCCGGGCGGGCGATCAGCATCGCCCGCGCCGGATGATCTGGCCAACTCTTGCGAGCCGGTCAGATCACGTAGGATCGGAGGGGCTCGAAGCCGTTGAACGCGACCGCCGAATAGGTGGTCGTGTAGGCACCCGTGCCTTCGATCAGCACCTCGTCGCCGATGGTCAGCGACAAGGGCAGCGGATACGGCGTCTTTTCGTACATCACGTCGGCCGAATCGCAGGTCGGGCCGGCGAGCACGCAAGGCGCGGTCTCCGAACCGTCATGGCGGGTGACGAGCGGATAGCGGATCGCCTCGTCCATGGTCTCGGCGAGACCGCCGAACTTGCCGATGTCGAGAAACACCCAGCGCACATTGTCGTTGTCGGCCTTCTTCGAGATCAGCACGACTTCCGACTTGATGACGCCGGCATTGCCGACCATGCCGCGGCCCGGCTCGATGATCGTCTCGGGAAGCGCGTTGCCGAAATGCTTGCGCAGCGCCGAGAAGATCGCCTGGCCATAGGCCTGCGCCACCGGCACATCCTTCAGGTAACGGGTCGGGAAACCGCCGCCCATATTGACCATCTTCAAGACGATGCCTTCGTCGGCAAGCGTCGCGAACACCTTCTTGGCGTCGCCCAGCGCGCGATCCCAGGCCGACAGGTCGGTCTGCTGCGAGCCGACATGAAACGACACGCCATAAGCGTCGAGGCCGAGGCCCTTGGCATGGCGCAGCACGTCGACGGCCATCGCCGGCACGCAGCCGAACTTGCGCGACAGTGGCCATTCGGCGCCTTCGCCGTCGGTCAGCACGCGGCAGAACACGCGGGCGCCGGGAGCGACGCGGGCGATCTTCTCGACCTCCTCGACGCAATCGACGGCGAACAGCCGGATGCCGAGCTGATAGGCGCGTGCAATGTCACGCTCCTTCTTGATGGTGTTGCCGAAGGAAATGCGGTCCGCGGGCGCGCCCGCGTCCATCGCCATCTCGACTTCGGCAACCGATGCGGTGTCGAAGGACGAGCCCATCGCAGCAAGCAGGCGCAGGATTTCCGGCGCCGGATTTGCTTTCACCGCATAGTAGATCTTGGAATCGGGCAACGCCTTCTCGAAGGCGCGGAAATTGTCGCGCACGACATCAAGGTCGACGACGAGGCAGGGGCCGTTCGGGCGTCGGGTGGCGAGGAAGTCAAGGATGCGCTGGGTGGCCATCGGGGTCTCTCCATAAACGCCTTTCGGCGCGCAATAAGGCTGCGGGACGCGGGCTGTCGGCCTCGCGAACTCGCGGTGGACAAAGGCGGGACGGAAATCCATGGAACCAGCCGGTGGAGACCCCGGAACCACGAAGCGCCGTCTCGCGGCGGTGAACCTTGGCCTTGCCCGGCCTCGGTTCGCTTTGTCTGCCTTGGCTTGGATGGGAGACCCGTCCGCACTGCCGGCAATGAAGGTGTGCCTCTTTAGTAACCCCGGTCTTTGGACAACCGGAAGAGAACCAGAAAGGCCCGCACCGTCGTTGCTTCAAGGTGTCCTCGATCTTGTGGTTGGCCACTGACCGACTGGAGTGGTTGGCTCCAGTTACCTTACCGATTGCCCTCACCATTCGAGGATCGGCGGACACCCACAGGCACGTGCGACTTTGGGCAAGCGCGATATAGAAGCGAAGGGTTTCACAATCAATAAAAATCGTAAGCGCAGGTTGTAAAATTTCTGGCATCGAACAATGTACGTGTCACCGTATCCGGATATCGAACGATGCCAGGAACCCAAGGTCCGCTGAACGCCTTCCTCGATCTGCGCCAAATGCCTGTGGCGAATGCACAATTGGGCCCGCTTGCCGGCCTGCGCCTGGCCGTCAAGGACATCTACGACGTCGCCGGCTACCGCACCGGCTGCGGCAACCCGCAAAAGTTCGAGGAAGCGCATGCCGCCTCGCGGACGGCCGAGGCCGTGCAGATGATTCTCGATGCCGGCGCGCGTTTCGTCGGCAAGACGCAGACGGACGAGCTTGCCTTCTCCCTGTTCGGCCAGAACGCGCATTTCCCCTTCCCGGTCAATCCCGCAGCGCCCGACCGCGTCACCGGCGGCTCGTCGTCGGGCTCGGCGGCTGCGGTTGCCGGCGGCCTTGCCGATATTGCCACCGGTTCCGATACCGGCGGCTCGATCCGGGCGCCGGCGAGCTTCTGCGGCCTGATCGGGCTGCGCACCACGCATGGCCGCGTCTCGCTCGAAGGTGCGATGAAGCTGGCGTCGAGCTTCGATACCTTTGGCTGGTTTGCCGACGACATCGAGACCTACGAGGCGGTCGGCAAGCTTTTGCTTGGCCGCGATCCGCACCAGCACCCGCTCAATAGGCCGCTGTCCATCCGCTGGCTGGATGCCTTCGTCATGGGTCCGGCGGAAACAGCCGAATATGCCCGCATGAAGGCGCTGGCCGCCTCTATCATTGGTCAGCCGGCGGAGACCGAATACGCCTTCGCCTCGTTCCCCGACGAGCTCTATTGGTGCTTCCGTCGTTTGCAGGCCCTTGAGGCCTGGCGCGAGCATGGCGGCTGGATCGCGGCCGGTGGCGCCGCCCACCTCAACCCTGGCGTCGAGGAACGCTTCGGCTTCGGCCGCGCCATCGACGCCAGGATGGCCGCCACCGAGGCGGCGCGGCGGCTGGCGTTCCGCGCCGAGTTGGGCACCCTGCTCGGCAATAATGGCTTCCTGGTCCTGCCCACCGTTCCCGGCGCCGCACCGCTGGCCACTGGAACGCCGGAACAGTTCCAAGCCTATCGCGAACGCGCGCTGCATTTGCTGTGCCTTTCCGGCCTCTCCGGCTTTCCGCAGATCACCTTGCCGATCGGCTCGGTCGATGGCGCTCCCTTCGGCCTGTCGCTGCTCGGCCCTTCCGGCAGCGACGTCGCCCTGATACGGCTCGGCCGCAAGATTCTCGACGCGGCTGGAAAGGTCTGACCGATGGATACACTGACCCGCATGCGCGCTTTCATCGACGTGGTCGAAGCCGAGGGCTTTTCGGCCGCCGCGCGCAAGATCGGCCGCTCCAAGGCGCTGCTGTCGAAATATGTGCGCGAGCTGGAGGACGAGCTCGGCGCGCTGCTTTTGAACCGCACCACCAGGCAGTTCTCGATGACAGAGGCGGGGCACACTTACTATCAGCGCGCCTCCGAGATCGTGCGCGAGGTCGACAGCCTGGCCGACGCGGTGCGCGAATCCTCCGGCGATGTGCGCGGCAGGATCAAGCTTTCGGCGGCGCGCACTTTCGCCGACGCGCCGATCGGCCAATCGCTGATCGACTTCGCCAAGCAGTACCCCGACATCGTGCTCGATATCCATCTGGACGACCGTTTCGTCGACCTGGTCGAAGAGGGTTTCGACCTCGCGGTGCGCATCTCACGGCTGGAGAACTCATCGCTGATCGCCAGGCGCCTGGGACCATTTTCGGTGCGGCTTTGCGCCTCGCCGGAGTTGCTTGCAAAGCACGGCACGCCGACACGTCCGCAGGACCTTTCAAATATGCCTTGCATCGTCGACACCAATGGCCGCTCGTTGGCCAATTGGCGCTTCAAGGGCGATGGTGAGGATTCGGTCACCGTCACCGTTTCGGGGCCGATCGAAGTGAACAGTCCGATGGCGGCAAGAGCTGCGGCTGTCTCGGGCCTGGGCTTCGCCGTCCTTCCCGATTTCATCGCCGCCCCCGATATTGCGTCCGGCAAGCTGGTCACCGTCCTCGACGATCGCATCCTATCGGGCACCGGCATCTTCGCGGTCTATCCGCATCGCCGCTATCTGCCCGCCAAAGTGCGCGTTTTCGTCGATTTCCTGGTGCAGTGGTTCAGGACGCGCGACACCGCGTAATGCATGTCGCCCGCAGGTGCCGCGGCTCAGGGATAACGACATGCATTAGAACGAACCATGGCACGTCCCAATTTCGCCCCCTTTTTGATAACTGTCGGTGCGCTCTCGAAGCGGATGGAATCGCGGCCCAGAATGCACTTGAAACGGCAAGCAACCATGCTGGCTTCGGCCCTTGCGGCGACATTCGCCGCGGTCGAGCCGGCCGAGGTGCATCCGCATGTCTTCGCCGAGGCCCGTCTCGACGTCATCTTGAGCAAGGATCACCAAAGTGTGACGGCGCTGCGCCACCTTTGGCGCTTCGATGACCTGTTTTCGAGTACAGTGATGATGGAGTTCGACAAGAATTCCGATCTGAAGCTTGACGACAGTGAGCTCAAGGAGGTGGCCGATACCGTCCATTCCTCGCTGGCCGAGTTCAACTACTTCCAGCTGGTCACGCAGAACGGCAAGGACGTGCCCATGACCCCGCCACCGCATCTGATGGCGAACTTCGACAACGATCAGTTGATCATCCTGTTCGAATCGCAGCCGAAAACACCGATCAAGCTCACCGGCAAGATCGACATCGGCGTCTATGATCCGACCTTCTACACTGCGATCGACTTCACCGACGACGCCAACCTGCAGGTCGAAGGCCTGCCTTCGACCTGCACCAGGAAGGTGATCCGTCCCGATCCCGACGAGGCGATCAAGGAAAACCAGAAGACCCTGACGGACGCGTTCTTCAACGACCCGACAGGCACCGACATGAGCAAGATCTTCGCCACCAAGCTCGAACTGAATTGCTCACCGGAAGGATAATTTTGGTGATGAAACCGTCGCTGCGCGCAAGCAGGTTCCGCAAAAGTGTCGCACGGTTTTGCGATCGGAACCTGCGACTAACAAGGGAAGCCAAGCGGATATTCGTGGGGCATCCCACGAACATCCGCTTGGCGCTCGGCCTGTTTACCGCCACCCTGGTGATCACCCATCTGACTGTTGCCGCGCACGCCCAGAGTTCGCTCGGCATCGGCGTCAATGACGGTATGGCGCCCACCGCCACCGGACCGTTCGCGCATATCCTGATGTGGATCAACCTGCGCCAGCAGGAATTCTACCATGCGCTGGCCGCGGCGATGAAGGCGATGCGCCAGGACGGCAGCAAGCTGTGGCTGCTGATCGGCCTGTCCTTCGCCTATGGCATCTTCCACGCCGCCGGCCCTGGCCACGGCAAGGCGGTGATCTCATCCTACATGGTTGCCAACGAAGTGGCGTTGCGGCGTGGCATCATGCTCTCCTTCGTCTCGGCGCTGCTGCAGGGCCTGACCGCGGTCATCGTCATGATGCTGGCCTATTTCGTGCTGCGCGGCACCGCCATCTCGATGACCGATGCGGCGTGGTTTCTTGAAATCTCGAGCTATGTGCTGGTGACCCTGTTCGGCGCCTGGCTGTTGTGGCGCAAGCTCGGCCCGTCGGTCCTGCGCCTGTTCGGCAGAGCCCCTGCCTACAGCCTGTCGGCGGCGCATGCCGGCCATTCGCAGGGCGGGCATGCGCACGGCGCCCACGCGCACGCTCATGCGCATTCCCATGCGGGCCACGCTCACGCGCATTCGCATTCCGCGGCGCATTCCCACGCGCTGCACGTCCACGACGATCATAATCATGATCATCATGACCATGCGCACAGCCACGGTCACGCCGCGCACGATCACCACGACCACGCCGGGCATGACCATGCGCATCACGACCATGGTCCAGACGAAGTCTGCGAGACTTGCGGCCATTCGCATGCGCCGGATCCAGCAATGCTGTCAGGCGATCGCTTCGACTGGAAAACCGCATGGTCGGCGGTGGCCGCCGTCGGCATCCGCCCCTGCTCCGGCGCGCTGATCGTGCTGAGTTTCGCCCTGCTCAACGGCCTCTGGGTGGGCGGCCTGCTCTCGGTCCTCGCCATGTCGATCGGCACCGCCATCACCGTCTCGACGCTGGCGACGATCGCGGTGGTGGCCAAGAACTGGGCTGTCTATTTTGCCGGTGACGGCCGCATCGGCAATCGCATCCACTCGATCGTCGAGATCGGCGGCGCCGCCTTTATCTTCCTGGTCGGCCTACTGCTTCTGTCGGCCAGCCTGTCGGGCGGCATCACCTGACCTCAAATCACCTTGCCGCCGAGCTCATCCTCGATATGCGCGCGGATGATTTCGCCAAAACTGCTTTCTGCAACAAAGCCTAGCTCCCTCGCCCGCTTGGCCTCGAAGCGCGTCGGCCAGCCCTTGACGATCGCCCAGATCGTTTCGTCTGGCTCTTCGCGGATCCGCTTCGCGACCTCAGCGCCGGCAATCCGTTCGAGCGCTTCGATCTGCTCGCCGACGGTGACGGCTACGCCCGGCATGGTGAGGTTGCGGCGCGGCCCGATCCTGTCACCGTCGATTTCGGCCGCATGGATGAGAAAGCCGACCGCCGAGCGCGGGCTGGCATGCGTGTGCAGCACCGAACGCGGCACCGGCAGGATCGCCTCCTGCCCGGCAAGCGGCTCACGGATGATGCCGGAGAAGAAGCCTGACGCCGCCTTGTTAGGCTTGCCGGGGCGCACGCAGATGGTGGGCAGCCGGATGCCGACGCCGTCGAAGAAGCCGCGCCGAGTATAGTCGGCCAGCAGCGCCTCGCTCATCTGCTTCTGCGTGCCGTAAGAGGTCAGCGGCGTCGGGTGGAACTCGTCCGGAATGACATCCGGAAACGGCGCGCCGAACACCGCGATCGACGAAGTGAAGACCAGGCGCGGCGCGAAAGCCGCCAGCCGCACCGCGTCGAACAGCGCGCGCGTGCCGTCGAGATTGACCCGGTAGCCGAGATCGAAATTGGCCTCCGCTTCGCCCGAGACGATGCCGGCGAGATGGAAGATCACATCAGGACGAGAGGCAACGAGCTTTGCCGTCGCGCCGGGTTCCGACAGATCGCCGGTGTGGATCGAAATATCGACGCCTGGCAGCTCCGGCGCCTGCGGCGGAACGATGTCGTGCAGGTCGAGCGCATTTATCTTGCGCCCGCGCAGTGACCCGTCCCTGGCCAGTCGCGCGATCAGCTTGCGGCCAACCATGCCGGCCGCGCCCGTAATCAGAATTCGCATGCTCTACAGACCCTTCTTGCGCTGGCTGCGTCCGCGCAGCCACAGGACGACAAACAACCCAAGGACAAAGACGATGGCGACCAGTGCGGCAAGCACCGTCGACACCTTGCCGACGGCGAGCATGATCGTCGGCAGATAATAGGCGGCAGACCCGAACACCAGCAGCACGCAGGCTGCTGCAATCGCCGCGTTGCGTGTCTCGCTATCCATTTTTATCCATTCAACGCGGTCAATGAAGATGACGGCGATCGCGCGGCGCGTCATGCGCGTGATCATGATCATGGTGATGGTCGTGTTCGTCATGGCCGTCCGCGCACTTGCCGAACTCGGGCTCGACCGTCGTATGCTCGATGCCGTGCTTGACCGCCAGCCGCTTCTTGATGGCGCTGACCGCCTGATGCTGATCGACGCCGTCGTTCAGGCATGCATGCAGCGTTGCCATGTTGGAGGTGCCGTCGAGCGACCAGACATGCATGTGATGCACCTCGCGCACGCCCCTGACCGTGGCCTGGATATCCTTGGCGATGAGGTCGCGGTCCAGGCTCGCCGGCACGCCTTCGAGCAGCACATGGGCGGCCTCGCGCATCAGCGACCATGCGGTGGACAGGATAAGCAGCGACACCAGAACCGAGAGGATCGGGTCGATCGGCGTCCAGCCGGTGGCAAGGATGATGATCGCGGCGGCGATCGCCGCCGCCGAGCCGAGAAGATCGCCCATCACATGCAAGATGGCGCCGCGCATGTTGAGGCTTTCGCGGTCGCCGCCATGCAGCACGAAGAACGAGGCGATGTTAACCAGCAGGCCGGCCACCGCCACCACCAGCATCGGACCGCCGAGCACCGGCGACGGCGTCAGCAGCCGCCCCCAGGCCTCGTAGACGATCCACAGCGCGATGACGAAAATGGCGATGCCATTGGTATAGGCAACCAGCGTCTTCACCCGGGCGAAACCGTAAGTGAGACGACCGGTGGCCGGACGTCCGGCAAGATGGAAGGCATACCAGGCAAGGCCGAGCGCGATCGCATCTGCCAGCATGTGGCCGGCATCGGCGACCAGCGCCAGCGATCCGGTCAGCCAGCCGCCGAGCGCCTCGGCGACCATGAAGCCGGCGGTCAGCAAGGTCGCGATCAGCACCCGCTTCTTGTCGGTCGAGCCATGCACATGGCCGGGACCATGGCTATGCCCGGCTGAACCGTGATCGTGCGAACCGTGGTCATGCGCCATCGAAGCGCTCCTCATTACTGACCATGATCTTATCCGAAAACCGGTTTCCCACTTTTCGGGATCATGGTTCTATGCGCCGAAGTCGGCGCGGAAATCCTCAAGCCGCCGCTTCTGGCCGCCTTCACTATCGAAGTTCGCCGGATCGAGCCAGGCCTCATAGGCCTTGCGCAATGCCGGCCACTCCTTGTCGATGATCGAATACCACGCGGTATCGCGGTTTTCGCCTTTTACCACAAGATGCTGGCGGAAGATGCCTTCGAACTTGAAGCCGAAGCGCTCGGCCGCGCGCTTCGACGGTTCGTTGCGGTTGTTGCACTTCCACTCGTAGCGGCGGTAGCCGAGATCGTCGAAGAGGTATTTTGCAAACAGGAATTGCGCCTCGGTCGCGGCTGGCTTGCGCGAAATCAGCGGACCCCAATAGATGTTGCCGATCTCGCCGACGCCGTTGTTGGCGTCGATGCGCATCAAGGTCTGCCGTCCCGCGATCTTGCCGCTTGCCTTGTCGACGACGGTGAAGAAGATCGGATCCTCGCTCGCCTCGGCCTTGTCCAGCCAGGGTTGGAACGCGGCCCGCGTCTCCGGCGGATAGTCGGGCAGCCAGGCGAAGCGGCCGCCGGCATCCGCAACCGAGGAGGCTTCGTAGAGCCCGTCGCCATGCCTGGCGGCGCTCAGCGGCTCGAGCCGGACTGTGCGCCCTTCGATCGCCTTGCGTTCCGGACGCGGGCGCGGCTGCCAATTCTTCAGATTTTCCGACACGCAAAGCTCCAATCCGTTTGACATTTCCTGGCGGACGCTCACAAAAACGCTCGCCGACAGAAAGAACCACAGGGACGGGAAAAATGCTCCACACCATCGCGGCCTTCGACCGGCTCGGCGAAGAAAACGCTTTCGCGGTGCTCGCCAGGGCGACATCGCTGGCGCAACAGGGCCGCGACATCGTCAATCTCGGCATCGGCCAGCCCGACTTCAAGACGCCGCAGCATATCGTCGAAGCGGCGATCAAGGCGCTGCGCGACGGCCATCATGGCTATACGCCGGCAAACGGCCTGCTGGCGACGCGCGAGGCGGTGGTGCGCCGCACGCTGACCACCACCGGCGTCGAGGTCTCACCGGAGAACGTCATGATCCTGCCCGGCGGCAAGCCGACGATGTTTGCCGCGATCCTGATGTTCGGCGAACCCGGCGCCGAGATCCTCTATCCGGATCCAGGCTTCCCGATCTATCGCTCGATGATCGAGTTCACCGGCGCGACGCCAATCCCGGTGCCGATCCGAGAAGAGAACGGTTTTGCTTTCTCGGCCGAAGAGACGCTGGCGCTGATCACGCCGAAGACGAGGCTGTTGATCCTCAACTCACCCGCCAATCCGACCGGCGGCGTCACGCCCCGCGCCGAGATCGAGAAACTGGTCAAGGGTCTGGAGAAGCACCCCCAGGTCGCGATCATGTCCGACGAGATCTACGACGTCATGACCTATGACGGCGAAACACATTTTTCGCTGCTCAATTTCCCCGAAATCCGCGACCGGCTGATCGTGCTCAATGGCTGGTCGAAGACCTGGGCGATGACCGGCTGGCGCATGGGCTGGTCGATCTGGCCGAACGGCGACAAGGGCGCGCATCTCTATGACAAGGTGCGCAAACTCGCGGTCAACTGCTGGTCCTGCGTCAACGCGCCGAGCCAGTTCGCCGGCATCGCGGCGATCGACGGCCCACAGGACGATGTCGCGAAAATGATGCGCGCCTTCGACAATCGCCGCAAGATCGTGGTCGAGGGGCTGAACGCGTTGCCAGGCATTTCCTGCATCACGCCGAAGGGCGCTTTCTACGCCTTCCCCAACGTCTCGAAGACCGGCTGGAAGGCAAAGAAGCTCGCCTCCGCTCTGCTCGAGGACGCCGGCGTAGCGCTGATCGGCGGCCCCGATTTCGGCATCCTCGGCGAAGGCTATATCAGGCTCTCCTACGCCAACTCCGAGGAAAACATCCTGCGCGCGCTGGAGCGGATCGAGGCATTCCTGAAGAAGTGACCTGTCAGGCGCTCACCCGCGCCCGACAAACGGCATCTTCGTCGCCATCACGGTCATGAACAGCACGTTGGCGTCGAGTGGCAGGCTGGCCATATGCAGCACCGCGTCGGCGACACGCTGCACATCCATCACCGCTTCGGCGGCGATCGATCCATTGGCCTGCGGCACGCCCACCGTCATCGGCTGCGCCATCTCGGTCAGCGCGTTGCCGATGTCGATCTGGCCGCAGGCGATGTCGAAGGGCCGGCCGTCGAGCGCCAGCGTCTTGGTCAGCCCGGTGATGGCATGCTTGGTCGCGGTATAGGGCGAGGAACCCGGGCGCGGCGCATAGGCCGACACCGAGCCGTTGTTGATGATGCGGCCGCCCATCGGCTTTTGCCGGCGCATGGCGCCGAAAGCAGCGCGGGCGCACAGGAACGATCCCGTCAGGTTGACGCCGACGACATCGTTCCACACCTCGACCGGGATCTCGTCGATCAGCGTCGATTTGTAACCCATGCCGGCATTGTTGAAGAGCAGGTCGACGCGGCCGAAAGCCGCGACCACCGTCTCGAACATATCCTCGACTTGGTTGGCCTTGCTGATGTCGCAGGCGACAGCCAGTGCCTTGGCCTCGGTCTTGCCAGCCTCGGCGATTGCCTCGTCCAGCACCGTCTTGCGGCGGCCGCAGAACACTGTGTTCCAGCCCGCTTTAAGCAGCGCCGTGGCGACGCTCTTGCCGATGCCGGTGCCGGCGCCGGTAACGATGGCGGTCTTCTGTGTCATGGCGGTCATCGTCCTCTCCGGCGGTGATTGGAAGAAGACGTGGCATCGCAAATGATGAGGGGCGTGGCAAGCGGCTGTTGCCGACAAAAAGGGCGGTCATTGGCGACCGCCCTGATCTGAACCGCGCTTGGGAGGAGGAAAAGCCGGTCCGACTGGTTAGAATCATGCGCTTGCTGGGTTAACGAAAAGCTAACGCCAGACGAACCCGCTAACCTTACTCCCTACCAGCGCGAGTTGGGCGCCGTCCCAGCCGGCACCTTCGCCGCGGAAACCGTCGCCTCGACGTGGTCGACCAGCGCATCCGGCAGGCCGAGGCGGCCGGCGAGCAGATCGAGATAGCCGCGCTCGGCCCGCGTGTCGGGATCGATGGTCAGCCGCGAGGCGGTGTAGAGCTCGAGCTTCTGCGCATCGGTCTTGGCGCCGGCGACCAGCGTGTCGAGATCGAGCGGGCTTTCAAGCTCGGCAAGCAGGAACTTTTCCGCCTCGACGCTGATGCCGGCGAGCTTCAGCCTGTCGGCGATCTTCTTGCGCTCTGCGTCGTCGACATGGCCGTCGGCCTTCGCCGCCGAGATCATCGCGCGCACCAGGGTGAGCGTGAATTCGGCCTCGCCTTGCGGCGCCTGCGAGGGATGAAAGGCGGTGTCGGCCGGCGGCGGCAGCAGTTCAGGCTCGCTGGCCGACGGCGCCTGCTCCGGCGCGTTGCCGGCCTTGTAGTTCTGGTAAGCCTTGTAGGCGAGCCCGCCAATGGCCGCCAGGCCGCCGAGCTTGATAGCGGTGCCGGTCACCTGCCGTCCCGTGCCGGTGCCGAGCAGCACGGCGGCCAGCGCGCCGGCGGCGAGCGGATTGTCCTTTGCCATCTGCACCGCCTGTCCCGCCTTGTCGCGAACAGTCGAGCCGGTCCCAGGGATTTGCGAGCCGAGAAGGTCGTCGAGCAGCTTCTTGGGGTCGAGCATCATGCCTCCAGAATTGGCCCGGCCGAATGCGTCCGGGCAAGGTTTCGGACGGGCAAGAGGTAGGCCCCGCGCCTTGACATTACAATGACGAGGGACCTTTCACCGCCCGATCAGGCCAGCAAAAACGGGTTCGCCATGTGTCGAAACGGCGGACCGCCTCGGCTAGGATCGCGCCCTTTCAGAAAGGAGCAATTGGATGACCAGAGCAGAAAACCGCAAGCCGGCGCGCGATCCGCAGGATCTCGAGCGCCTGCTGATCGACCGCCAATGGGCTGGTGACATCGAGGGCATGCTGGCGCTGTTCGAGCCCGATGCCGTCGTCGACAGCGGCGACGGCGGATTCACGTGCGGCCGCGCGGGGATCCGGGTGCTGTTCGAGCAGGGTCTCGCCACCGGGCGCAAGTTCCAGCGTGGCGAACAGCGCCCTGCCCTCATCAATGGCGATTTGGCGCTGACTTCGACCAGACTGCCCGATGGCAGCATCACCAGCGAGGTTGCCCGTCGCCAAAGTGACGGCACCTGGCTTTGGGCGATCGACCGCTATTCGGTGTCGTTTTAGCTCCCGATATGGCGCTTGCCGCCGCGTGCCTGCGCCAATTCCACCTGGCGATGGCGCTCGGCATAGCGGGCGCGATCCTCTTCCGAGCGCACATCGAAGCAATGCGGGCAGGAAACGCCGGCGGTGAATTGCGGCGACAGCCGGTCCTCGGCCATCAGCGGATGCCGGCAGGCGCGGCAGAGTTCCGCTTCGCCCTCGGTGAGGCCATGCGACACCGACACCCGCTCGTCGAAGACGAAGCACTCGCCCTGCCACAAGCTGTCTTCCGCCGGGACCTCTTCGAGATATTTCAGGATGCCGCCTTTGAGGTGGAACACATCCTTCAAGCCTAGCGACTTCACATAGGCGGTCGCCTTTTCGCAGCGTATGCCGCCGGTGCAGAACATCGCCACCTTGCGTCCTTCGAGTTCCTTGCGATGCTGTTCGACCCAGGCCGGAAACTCGCGAAAGCTTGCCGTTTGCGGATCGACCGCGCCCTGAAAGGTGCCAATCGAGACTTCGTAAGCATTGCGCGTGTCGATGAGAACAGTGTCGGCGTCCGAGATCAGCGCGTTCCAGTCGGCTGGCGCGACATAAGTGCCGGCGCTGTTTGCCGGATCGATGTCCTCGACACCCATGGTGACGATCTCGCGCTTCAGCCGCACCTTCATGCGGTGGAAAGGCATCTCGGCGGCAAGACTGTATTTCACCTCCAGCCCCGCCAGGCCCTCGATCGCCTGGAGATGATCGATCAGCGCCGCAATCGCTTCCTCGCTGCCGGCGACCGTGCCGTTGATGCCTTCATGCGCAAGAAGCAGCGTACCCTTGATGCCGCGCCCACAGCAGAACGCCGCGAGCGGCGCGCGCAAAGCCTCATATGCGTCAAGCCGCGCGAACTTATAGAGCGCGGCGACGCGAACCGGCTGGATTTCCGTGGTCGTTGTCATGGCCATGCCATAGAGCAATTCCAGGAAAAGTGTGAAACGGTTTTCCGTCCGGAATTGCGGAAACTAAAAAGATAGAGCGGTTTGCCGTTTCCGTGAAACGGTGGACCGATCTAGACTGTGCTGAAAGCGGTTTCAAGGCGGAGAGAACGAACGGCCGGCCGCGTGACATCGCGACACGCCCGCTTTCGTGGACTTGTCATACCCCTTCTGCTAATCGGTTGAAATCGATCGCAACGGAGACGAACCAATGACCCGCAAGACCGAAAAGCTCCTGTCGCTTCTCAATGGTCAACCGGTCATCCCGGTGCTCAAGATCGCCAATGTCGCTGACGCCGTGCCGCTTGCCCGCGCCTTGGCGCGCGGCGGCCTCCCGGCGATCGAGATCACGCTGCGCACCGCCGATGCATTGGAAGCGATCCGCCGCGTCGCGGCCGAGGTCGAGGACGCGATCGTCGGCGCTGGCACCATTCTGGACGCCAGGCAGTTCGACGAAGCGGCCGCGGCCGGCTCGAAATTCATCGTCAGCCCAGGCATTACCAGCCAGCTTCTCGACGCCGCCAAGGACAGCCCCGTGCCGCTTTTGCCCGGCGCCATCACGCCTGGCGAGATCATGGCCGCGCGCGAGACCGGCCTGCGCTTCCTGAAATTCTTCCCGGCCGAACAGTCCGGTGGCATCGCGTCGCTGAAGGCCTTCGCCTCGCCGCTGGCGGACGTGAAATTCTGCCCGACCGGCGGCATCACGGCCAAGAATGCCGCCGACTATCTCAGCTTGCCCAATGTCATATGCGTCGGCGGCTCCTGGGTCGCGCCTGACGATCTGATCAAGGCCGGCAAATGGGACGAGATCGAAGCGCTCGCGCGCGAGGCGAGCAAGCTCAAGAAATAATCGATCTTCTACCAGGCCAGCGGACCGTTCTCGTCGAAATACCCACCGGTCGGTCCGCCTGGTTCCAGCGTCGCCAGGCGCACGATGACCCCGGCCGCCTGTTGCACGGTGCGGCCGCCCTTGTGCGCATTGAGGTCTGTCGCGGTGTAGCCGGGCGCCGCCGCATTGACCGCGATGCCGCGAGGCGCAAGCTCCCTGGCGAAGGCGATCGTAATGGCATTGAGCGCCGTCTTCGAGCTGCCGTAGCCCATGACATTGGGCGACTGGCTGTTGCCGGCCGCACGCGCCATCGAACCGAGATAGCTGCTGACCATGACGATGCGGGCGGCGGGCGACGCCAGAAGCAGTGGCAGGAATGCCTGCGTGACGCGGACCGGGCCGAAGACATTGACGTCATAGGTCGCCTTCATGTCCGCGACGGCCTCCCGGCTTGGCGGCCGCTCATAGCGGCCGTCCGCGCCGAGCCCGTCGACATATCCCGGCGCGATGCCGGCATTGTTGACCAGCACATCCAGGCTCGATGTCCGCCTCGCCAAGGTGCTGGCGGCAGCCGCGACGCTGTCGTCGCTGGCGACGTCGAGCTCCAGCCATTCGATGTCGAGCCCTTCATCGCGCAACGCTTGTGCCGCGGCCATGCCGCGCGCGGCGTCCCGCGCCCCGAGCCAGACCTTGAATCCCATCACGGCGAGCCGCCGGGCAGTCTCGAAGCCGATACCTTTGTTCGCGCCGGTCACCAGCGCGCTTTTTTGCATCGTCATGTCCATGTCTCCTTTTCGGTGACTTAGACATGACGTGCACAGTGCAGTCGCGCGCGCCCGATCCTCGCGCCTTCTTGCCTAATCCTCTCAACCGCGCGTTTTGCGTATCAACCGCATATACGCCTCCCTATCCCCTGGTTGCGCGGCCCGCATGGATCGGCGATGCTCGCGCCATGGAAGATGCCTTGCAGGAATTGATCGCCATCGCCGGACGCCATGCGCGTGGGCGGCGCACCAAGACAGCCATCCCGCGTGTCACCATCGGCCACAGCGAGGTTCCGACGCCGCCACTGCCGGAGCTTTGCCAACCGACGGTGCTGTTCGTGCTGCAAGGCACCAAGACGGTGCTGATTGGTGACCGCACGCTTGCCTACAGCGCCGGCAGCTATTTCGTCTATGCGCTGGAAACACCGGCGACGAGCCAGCTGATCGAGGCGAGCAGCGCCCGTCCTTACGTTGCCATCGCTTTCGCCCTCGATATCGAGCTGATCGCCACCTTGATCATCGATCATGGACCTGTGGTCGGCGGCGACAGCTTCGTGACCAACCGGGCCGATGACGAGCTTCTCGACGCATGGCGTCGGATGTTGCGGCTGCTCGACCGGCCAGCTGAGATACCCGTGCTCGCGCCGATGCTCGAACGCGAGATCGCGTTCCGCTTGTTGCAGGGGCCGCAAGGCGCGAAGCTGCGCCAGCTCGCGCGCGCCGACGGCCGCCTGTCGCAGATCCGCCGCGCCACCGCCTGGATCCGCCAGCACTACAACGAGCCGATCGACGTGGCCGAACTCGCGGCGCTCGCCCATATGAGCAACGCTTCGTTTCATCGCCATTTCAAGGCGGCGACCGCCATGAGCCCGATCCAGTATCAGAAACAGGTGCGCCTGCTGGAGGCCCGCCATTTGCTGATCGCTGAGCCGGGCAACGCCGCGCGTGTCGCTTTCACCGTCGGCTATGAAAGCGCTTCCCAGTTCAGCCGCGAATACGCGCGCCAGTTCGGATTGCCGCCCGCACGGGATGCTGCGCGACTTCTGGCAAGGGGCGAACCGCCAGCGCTGGAAGTGGACTGAGCACGAAAAAACCGGCCGGCTTGCGCAAACCGGTGGTTCTGCCTGAAACGCGATTACTTGCAGACCGTGACCTTCTCGGAGACCTTCTTGTGGTGCTCCATGCCTGACCCAGGTGGTTTTGCAATGCTTTTCCATATGCATGTGATCATGCCTGTGGCCCTTGGTCTTCACGACAACCATGGCCGCCTGTGACGGCGCGATGGCCACAGAAATTGGGACCGCGGCGACGGATCTGGTTCCCGCTCATGGATTCGAACCACGATTCACGCCTTCAAAGGGCGCTGTCCTACCTTTAGACGAAGCGGGAATTCTGCTGCCAATCAGCAGGCATAAAAAACAAAAGCCGCGCTTGGGTCCAGCGCGGCTTTTCTCGAGGTCAGGCCAAACCGCTACTTCGTCTGGAAGCGGGCGACCGACAGGAACTTCACGGCATTGCCGGTGAAGCGGCTGGGATCCGGCGCCTCGGCGTCCGTCTGGAAGCCGGCGGTATAGACCTCGCTCGGCGGCGTGTGCACGATGTTATAGGCATAGCGCGGCGCGGTCGTCGGGCTGGAGACGGTCGCGATCGTCTCGCCGCTGGCCAGCGCCCAGCGCGCGGCCTGCGGCGGTGCTGCCACCACCATGGCCTTCGGTCCGGGCTTCAGGTCACGCGCCGAGGCCCTGGCTTCCTTGGCGGTGGTCTTCACGCCGGCGCCGATCGCCTGTGCGGGATCGCTGCCTGCCGGGAGCGCAGCGATCGCCTGGCGTGGCGATGCGGCATCGACGCCTGAGGGGTCGTTGAAGGCCGAGCGCGGCTCCGGCTGCGTCAGCGACGCGAGCTGATATTGCGCGCCGCCGTCGCCGGGCGTTGCGCTGGCCTGTTCGAGCACGGCCTTGATCTCGTCCTGCTTGGCCGGCTGCGGCCTTGCGGTCGGCAGTACCGAGAAAGCGTCGGTCGCGCTCTTGTCCTGCTGAGCCGTGTCCGCCAGCGCCAGGAGCACATTCTGGTCCTTCGATGCCAGTTCCGCCGGCGTCGTGCGGTCCGGACGCCAGGTCGGCAGCGGAATGTTGTTGACGGCGACTTGGGCCGGATCGGCTGAAGCCGCCTCTGCCGCGCTGGCCGTGCCGAACGGAACCTTACCCGGCACCGGGGCCTGCGCGGTCGAAACCGCCTGCTCGGTCGTCGCCGAGGCATCGGCCATGGCGAATGGCACGTTCTGCGGCGCCTGCTGGCCGACATCGGCCTTCGGACGCGGCGCGAAATCGGGCAGCGGCACTTCCTTCGGCGGCAACGCGGCGATGATCGTCTCCGGCGTGTCCTGCCGCGGCTGCGAATCGTCGGCGCTGTCGTCCGCGATCTGCGGGATGTTGACGCGCTTTGCATCCTTCGGCGACACGATGGTGATGCCGGGAAGATTGCTGCTGCGGGCCGTGGCGGCGGAAGCGACTTGAACCTGCTTCACGGTCTTGGCCTGCGGCGCCGAGCCGCTGTCGTCGGCCTCATCGTCCGCCTGGTCGGAGCCACCGCCGAACCAGGCGGCGAGCAGTCCGCCGGAGCGTTTGGTCGAGCCGCCGGCGCTGGCCAGTTCGATATTGGGGGTGCCGGAACCCTTACGCGCTTGATAGGCGGCTACCGCCTGCTCATAGCCAGGCAGCGGCTTGCCGTCGCTCGGCACATGCAGCGTCTTGCCGTTCGGGAACAGGCTGACCAGTTCCTGCCGGCTGATACCCGGCCAGTGGCGCACATTGCCGACATCCATATGCACGAAGGGCGAACCCGAATTCGGATAGTAACCGACGCCGCCGCCCTGCATCTTGAGGCCGATGTTGCGCAGCTTCTTCAGCGGCACGCCGGGGATATAGAAGTCCATCGCCCTGCCGAGCATATGCTGGCTTTTCTCGGCGACGCCGCGGCTGCGCGAGCGCAGCAACGCGTTGGTCGACGGCGAGCGGTAGCCGCAGACGACCTGAATGTAGTCGGTCGCGCCGGCTTCGCGATAGGCTTCCCAGACGAGGTCGAGCAGCCGCGGATCCATCTTGGTCGGCTCGTTGCGGCGCCAGTCGCGCAGGATGATGTTGATTTTGCGCAGGCCTTCCGGATCGTAGCGACCATTGCGCTTGTAGACGATCTCGGCCTTCTCATGCGTATGCAGGTGATAGAGCTTCAGCGAACGAATTTCGGCCCTGGCGCCCGACGTGGCCGCGGACAGGAACCCGACGGCCAAAATCATGAATGTCAGCCACTTCGGCCAGACGCTCATGTGAAAATGCCGCCCGTTTTTATGTCGTTCGACTTTGTTCAAATCAAATGGCCTTGCAGGCTGCCGTTTGTCCCCGGATTTGACCAACGGATGTGTGGTTTTCACATCCGAGTATCGATCCTAATGGTTAATCATCGTTTATTGAAGTCGAAATGCGGTAACACCGTGGCGATATCCCGTCAAAAATGATCACCAGCATTTCGTGGTAAACCGCTGGTTTAGATCACGAATCCGCCTTCGGCCAGAACACGATCTGTTACCGCTGGCCGCAAAGCGTGATCGACGATCGCGAGAGCCCCGGAAAACCGGCAATTCTGAACTGGAAGGCGACAATTTGACTCGGATTTTAAGCCCGCAAGCTGGCTCGAAGCTTGTGTGTCACGACGCCAGCCGGTCGACACGACCCGCTTCGGGATCAATGCCATATTCCTTCAACTTGCGGTAGAGCGTCGAGCGGCCGATGCCCAGCCGACGTGCGACCTCGCTCATCTGGCCATTGTAATGATCGATGGCGAGCTTGATCATTTCGAATTCGACCTCGGCCAGCGCCCGCACATTGCCGCGCTCGTCAAGCGCCCTGAGCGTCCCGAAGCGCGGCTGCAGCCTGGCCGGCGCTTCACTGTCCGGCGAGGCTGATCCGGCTTCGTTGAAAGCCGCTTCGTCGGTGGTTTGCGGGACATCAAAAGCCGTTTCGGCAGCCGCCGATGCCGGCTCCGCCTCGAGACTGACCGTTCCTTCGACCTGCGCCCGGATCTGCGGGAATTCCTCTTCGGTGAGCAGATCCGCCTCCGCCAGGACCGAGGCCCTGAACACCGCATTCTCCAGCTGGCGGATATTGCCCGGCCAGTCGTAGGCCTCAAGCATGGCCAGCGCCCTGGCCGAAATGCCGGTGAGACGCCGACGCGGATCGGCGGACGTCACCTTCTCCATAAAGTGGCGGACCAGATAAGGAATGTCGTCGCGGCGCTCGCGCAGCGGCGGCACGAAGATCGGATAGACGTTCAGCCGGTAGAACAGGTCTTCGCGGAACTTGCCGTCCTTGACCTGCTGCAAAAGATTGCGGTGGGTCGCCGAGATCAACCGGATGTCGACCTTGACGGTCGAACGACCGCCGACCGGATCAACCTCGCCTTCCTGCACGGCGCGCAGCAGCTTCACCTGGACGTCGAGCGGCAGGTCGCCGATCTCGTCAAGGAACAGCGTGCCAGAATTGGCCTCGACGAACTTGCCGGTGTGCTTGTCGCTGGCGCCGGTAAAAGACCCTTTTTCATGGCCGAACAGGATCGACTCGACCAGATTCTCAGGGATCGCGCCACAATTGACGGTGACGAACGGCTTTGAGCGGCGATCGCCGCTGCCCTGGATGGCGCGCGCCACCAGTTCCTTGCCGACGCCGGATTCGCCTTCGATCAGGATCGGGATGTTGGAGGCCGCCGCCTTTTGCCCGAGGCGGATAACCCGGTCCATCGCCGGGCTGCGGGTGATCAGGTCCTTGAAGCTTAGGTGACCACCGCGGCGTCGCGCCGTCCGCTTGACCTCGTCTTCGACCGCCTCGACCTTCAACGCGTTGGAGATCGCGGTTTGCAGCCTGTCGGGCGACGCCGGCTTGACGACGAAGTCGAAAGCCCCATGACGCATCGCCGAGACGACGGTCTCGATGCCGCCCTGCGCCGTTTGCACGATGACCGGGATGTTGATGGCGCGCTCGCGCATGGCCTTCAATACGCCAATGCCATCCAGGCCAGGCATGACAAGGTCGAGAATGACCACCGAGACGTCGCGTGCGTTCGGTCCGTCGAGCGCGTCGAGGCCCGCCTCGCCGCCATCCGCGACGATCGCGGCGTGGCCGAATTTCGTCACCGCGGCCTCGAGCAGCCTACGCTGCACCGGATCGTCATCGACTATGAGTATGGAACCTGTCATGAGTCTCTGGAGTTGCCTGCCCGGGAAATCCCCGTGGATCATCTTGGCACAGGGTTCTAAATAAGGTTTCAAAAAACCCGGTGAACGAATTCCTTAGGATTTGACCGGCTTGTTTTTTCCCCTTTGATTCTGGCGGCTTCACTCGAAAAAGGATTGTCGATGCGCATGATGGTTGATCAGCGGCTTGCGGCGGCGGCGTCCGGTCAGGGCACGGCCGGGCTTGGCGATCTGCCGGAATGGAACCTTGCCGACCTCTATGCCGGCATGGAGGCGCCCGAGCTCAAGCGCGACATCGCCAAGGCAGCCAGTGACGCCATCGCCTTCGAGGCCCGTTGGAAAGGCACGCTCGCGGCAGAGGCCGGGCGTGGCAGCGCCGGCAAGCTCGGCGAGGCTTTGAAAGCCTATGAGGCGCTGGAGGAGCTTATCGGCCGCATCGTCTCCTATGCCGGCCTCGTCTATGCCGGCAACACCGCCGATCCGCAGCGCGCCAAGCTCTATGGCGACGTCCAGGAAAAGATGACCGATGCCAGCGCGCATCTTTTGTTCTTCGCGCTCGAGCTTAACCTGATCGACGATGCCGCGATCGAAGGCGCCTTGGCCGCCGACCCGGCCTTCGGCCACTACCAGCCCTGGGTGCTCGATCTCAGGAAGGACAAGCCCTACCAACTCGAGGACCGCGTCGAGCAGCTGTTCCACGAAAAATCGGTAACCGGACGCGGCGCCTGGAACCGCCTGTTCGACGAGACGATGACCGACCTGCGTTTCGACATCGATGGCGAGGAGCTGACGTTGGAGCCCGCGCTCAATCGTCTCCAGGACGCCAATGGCGAGGTCCGCCGTCAGGCATCCGAGGCGCTGGCCGCGACGTTCCGCCGGAGTCTGCGCACCTTCACGCTGATCACCAATACGCTGGCCAAGGACAAGGAGATCTCCGATCGCTGGCGGGGTTTCCAGGACATTGCCGACTCTCGCCATCTCGCCAACCGCGTCGAGCGCGGCGTGGTCGATGCGCTGGCGGCTGCTGTGCGCGAGGCCTATCCGCGGCTGTCGCACCGCTATTACGCGATGAAGGCGCGCTGGCTCGGCATGGAGGTGATGAACCACTGGGACCGCAACGCGCCGCTGCCCGAGACCCCGCAGGCGGTGATCCGCTGGGATGACGCGCGCGATACCGTGCTGTCGGCTTACCAGCGCTTCGCGCCCGAGATGGCCGAGATCGCGCGCGGCTTTTTCGACCACAACTGGATCGACGCGCCTGTGCGCCCGGGCAAGTCGCCGGGCGCCTTCGCCCATCCCACCGTGCCCTCGGCGCATCCTTACGTGCTTCTCAACTATATGGGCAAACCGCGTGATGTGATGACGCTGGCGCATGAGCTTGGCCACGGCGTGCACCAGGTGCTGGCCGCCGGCCAGGGCGCGTTGATGGCATCGACGCCCTTGACGCTGGCCGAGACGGCCTCTGTCTTCGGCGAGATGCTGACCTTCCGCTCATTGCTCGACCAGACCACCGACAAGCGCGAGCGCAAGGCCATGCTGGCGCAGAAGGTCGAGGACATGATCAACACGGTCGTGCGCCAGATCGCCTTCTACGAGTTCGAGCGCAAGGTCCATGCCGAGCGCAGGAACGGCGAATTGACCTCGGACAGGCTGGGTGAGTTCTGGCTGGAGGTGCAGGCCGAGAGCCTGGGGCCAGCGATCAAACTGCGCGAGGGTTACGAGGTCTTCTGGACCTACATCCCGCACTTCATTCATTCGCCCTTCTATGTCTATGCCTATGCCTTCGGCGATTGCCTGGTGAATTCGCTCTACGCCGTCTACCAGAACACCGAGCGCGGCTTTCAGGAGAAGTATTTCGAGATGCTGCGCGCCGGCGGCACCAAACATCATTCCGAGCTGCTGGCGCCCTTCGGCCTCGATGCCACCGACCCCGCCTTCTGGCAGATCGGCCTTGGCGTCATCGGCTCGCTGATTGACGAGCTGGAAGCGCTCGATAAGTGACGCACGTTTTGGCAATCGGCGCGGCCAGAACAGTTTAGCCGGAATGCATGTTCGCAACTAAGCTATTCTTGGTCTAAATATCTGTTCCTGAATAACTCTGCGCCGACATTTTTCAATTAGCTTTCGGCAAGCCGTATGATAGCGTCCCGCCCAAGCTCAGCCGGCGCCAAGGCCAGAGACGGCCAGTGCGGCGCTTCGGCGAATGCGATGATGGCTGCCGGTCACGAGCGCAAAGCCGCAGCCGACAGCCCGATTGGGGCCGGTGTTCCGCGACAGCGGAATGATTGACGATCCTTGGCGGTAGGGCCACTGCCGACAGATCGGACTGGAGAGAGAAATGAGCACTTTCTTCTACATCCTCCTGGCGTTCATTGTGGGTATTCTGGTTGGCTGGTTCATCTGGGGTCGCCTGCGCGGTGAGCTCGACAGCCTGCGCGGCGATCTTGACCGCACGCGCAGCGAACGCGACAGGCTGCGCGCCGATGCCGATCGCCTGAAAGGCGAACTCGACGCCTGCGGCCGTGCCCGCGCCGACCTCGAGAGCAAGCTTCGTGCAACACCGGCCACGCCCGCCGCAGCCGGGGCCGCCAAGGCGTCCGCGCCGGCGGCGGCCCCGTTGATGTCGACGTCGTCGGCAACCGCTTCGCCGGCCGCCAAACCTGCGCCGAAAGCTGCTGCGGCCAAAAAGCAGGCGGCAGCGGCGAAGCCGGGCGCCGGAGCCGCCTCTCCCAAGCCTGCGGCCAAGACAGCCGCGCCCAAAGCAGCCTCAGGCAAAGGCGACAATCTGCGCCGGCTGATTGGCATCGGTCCGGTCAACGAGAAACTGCTTAAGGGTCAGGGTGTGACCACGTTCGCCCAGATCGCCGCCTGGACGCCCGCCGATGTCGAAAGGATCGAGCACGCCCTGCAGTTCGGCGGCCGCGTCGAGCGCGAGCGCTGGATCGAGCAGGCGAAACTGCTGGCCGCGGGCGACGAGGCCGAGTTCGCCCGTCGCTTCCCGACGGCAGGAACCTCCAGCAACACCTGAGCAGCTTTCATTCCATAAAGCGGCGCTCGCCAAGGGCGCCGTTTTTGTTTTGGGCCAATCAGCTTTGCGTCGCCCGACGCCGCTCCCTCGATTGCGCCCCGCCGAGCCCCCATATAGAGCCCTCGACTTGATTGACCGCATCCGAGGCTTATGTCCCTGCCCGCAGCCATCTTCCGCAACGACGAGACCGCTCGTCAGCTGGTCTTCGACCAGCCGCGCGAGGTCATCGTGGCGCGCAATGCGGACGAGTTCACGCTAGCGCTTGAGAGGGCGCAGGCGGCCTCCGACGCCGGCAAATGGCTGGCCGGGTATTTCTCCTACGAAGCTGGTTACCTGCTCGAGCCGAAGCTGGCGCCGCTGATGCCCGAGGGCCGCCGCGCACCGTTGATCTGCCTCGGCGTTTTCGACGCGCCGCTTGATGAGGCGGTGCCATCAACTGGCGGACAGGCGACCAACGGTCCGATCTTCGATGCCCGGGCGACATGGTCCGCCGAGGATTATGCCGTCCGCTTTGCGCGCCTGCACAACCATATCCGCAAAGGCGACTGCTACCAGGGCAACCTCACCTTCCCAGTCCACGCACATTGGACCGGCGATCCGCTCGCCGCTTTCAACGCGCTGACCGAAAGGCAGCCGGTGAAATACGGCGCGCTGGTCTCGCTCGGCGATCCGATCGTTTTGTCGCGCTCGCCGGAGCTGTTCTTCGAGATCCATGCCGACGGCATGATCGAGACGCATCCGATGAAAGGCACCGCACCGCGCGGCGCGACCGAAGCCGAGGACTCCCAGCTCAAGGACTTCCTGCGCAACGACGAAAAGAACCAGGCCGAGAACAGGATGATCGTCGACCTGTTGCGCAACGACATCTCGTTGATCAGCGAGGTCGGCACGCTGGAAGTGCCGGAGCTGTTCCGCATCGAGAGCTACCCGACAGTGCACCAGATGGTGAGCCGGGTGCGGGCGAAGCTTTTGCCCGGCCTCGGCATCCGCCGGATCTTTGCCGCACTCTTTCCCTGCGGCTCGATCACCGGGGCGCCCAAAATCCGCGCCATGGAAATCCTGCACGAGCTGGAGCGTGTTCCGCGCGACGTCTATTGCGGCGCCATCGGCTGGATCGCGCCGGACGGCAGGATGCGCTTTTCAGTGGCGATCCGCACCATCTCGCTCTTTACCGATGGCGAGGCCGTCTACAATGTCGGCGGCGGCGTCGTCTTCGATTCCACCGCCGAGGAGGAGTATCGGGAGTGTCTTCTGAAAGCGCGCTTCGCGACGGGAACGGTGCCGACTTCGAGCTGATCGAGACCATGCGCTGGGAGCCAGGCGCCGGCTTCCTGCGCTTCGAGCGGCATCTCGCGCGCCTTTATGGCTCAGCGGCGGAACTGGGCTTCGTCTGCGACCCGCAAAGGGTCGCCGAGGTGCTGACCGACGCCCTCGATGGCTCGCGTGCCACCCTGCGCACGCGGCTCGCTTTGTCGCGCAACGGCGACACGACCGCCGCCGCGCAGCCTTATGAACCACTCGCCGCCGACAAGGTCTGGCGGCTGCAGCTGGCACGAACCAGGCTCGACTCGCATGATACGCTGCTGCGCCACAAGACCACCCGGCGGCAGCTCTACACCCATGCCCGCTCCGAATATCTCGTCACCCAGGCCGATGAGGTGATCCTGGCCAATGAGCGCGGCGAGCTCTGCGAAGGCACCATCACCAACCTTTTCGCCGATTTCGGCGACGGCGTGTTGGCGACGCCGCGGCTCGATTGCGGCCTGCTGCCTGGAATATTGCGCGGCGAGCTTCTGGATGAAGGCCGCGCCGTGGAAGCGATCTACAGCTTCGAGGATCTGAAGGCGGCGAAGGCTATTTTCGTCGGCAACTCACTGCGCGGGCTGATCCCGGCAAGATTGACCTGAAGCATGATGTCCTTGCCCACCCACACGCCGTATGACGGCTCGTCGAAACCGTTCACCATCGGGCTCAAGCCGCTCGACGCAGACGACTGGATCGAGGTCGACCGCCATCTGCTGCCCTATATCGCCGAAAAGCGCCGGCTCTATGCCGAAATTCCCGAACTGGTCTTCGTTGCGGAGGACGGCACGCAAGAGGCACAGCGCGAGGTGCTCGACCTGCTCGGGTCGTATCTGCCTGAACGATTTCCCGCGACCCATAGGCATGTCGAGGCCGGCGTTGAGGTCCTGGGAGCGGCGAACCACCTTGCCCTGCCTTCCGGCCTCGCCGATGCGCCCCTCGCAAAGGCATCGCTGCTCGTCCAGGAAGACCTGATCCTCATGCGCCGCGACGAGCGCGGCTGGCGGCTCGCCGCCGGCTCGCTCTGCTTTCCCTCGTCCTGGTCGCTCCAGGAAAAATTCGGCAAGCCGCTGCAGGAGATCCATGCGCCGGTGCCCGGCTTCGGCCCAGGCACGCGGCCCGCCGAGTTGATCAACCGCATGTTCGATGGCCTGCAGGGCCAAGCGGTCGAGCGCTTCAACTGGTCGATCCAGGCCGACGACGCACTCTACCATCCGCTCTCCAACGTCGAACGTATCGACCGCGCCACCAACCGCCCGACGCGCTTCCCGGACGGTGAGATCGACGCCCACGCCTTCATCCGTGTCGAACGCCAGACGCTCCGCAAGCTGCCTGTGTCGCGCGATATCCTGTTCACCATCCGCATCCATCTCGACCCACTCCAGGTGCTCGCCCACCACCCTGACCGGGCGACGCTTGCCGCCTCCTTCGCCGGGCAGCTCAACGCCCTCGATCAGGCCCAGCTGGATTACAAGGGCATGACCGCCGACCGGGATCGCCTTGTCGCATCCCTAGACGGGATGGCCAGGTCGATTTAACCACACGCCTAGAAGGGCTTAGCCGGCGATTGGCGCTTTTCACTGGTTTATGACAATGATCTGTGGTGTAGCGCTTGACCGCTGGGCGAAAAAGCCCGGTTTTGCATGTTTTCGAAGGAGTGCGCGAAAAAATGGCGAATGAAAACTGGCCCGTTTACGGTGAAATCACCGGCCCCGTCGTGATGATCGGCTTCGGCTCGATCGGTCGGGGAACGCTGCCGCTGATCGAGCGCCATTTCAACTTCGACAAGTCGCGCATGACGGTCGTCGACCCGCTCGACACCGACCGCAAGCTGCTCGACGAGCGCGGCATCGCCTTCGTCCAGGAACACGTGACCGAGAAGAACTACAAGAAGCTGCTGACCCCGCTTCTGACCAATGGCGGCGGCCAGGGCTTTTGCGTCAATTTGTCGGTCGATACCGGCTCGGTTGACCTGATGAAATTGTGCCGCAAGCTCGGCGTGCTCTACATCGACACAGTCGTCGAGCCGTGGCTCGGCTTTTATTTCGACCCCAAGGCCGACAACGCCAGCCGCACCAACTACGCGCTGCGCGAAGCCATGATCAAGGAAAAACATGACAAGCCCGGCGGCGCCACCGCGGTGTCCACCTGCGGTGCCAACCCCGGCATGGTCTCGTGGTTCGTCAAGAAGGCGCTGGTCAATCTTGCCAACGATCTGGGCCTGGAGTTCTCCGAGCCTGCGCAGGAAGATCGCGAGGCTTGGGCCAAGCTGATGAAGAAGGCCGGCGTCAAGGGCATCCACATCGCCGAGCGCGACACCCAGCGCACCAAGAAGCCGAAGCCGATGGACGTGTTCTGGAACACCTGGTCGGTCGAAGGCTTCATCTCGGAGGGCTTGCAGCCGGCCGAGCTCGGCTGGGGCACGCATGAGAAGTGGATGCCGAAGAACGGCAAGAAGCACAAGCATGGCTCCAAGGCGGCGATCTATCTGGAACAGCCCGGCGCCAACACGCGCGTGCGCAGCTGGTGCCCGACGCCCGGCCCGCAATACGGCCTGCTGGTGACGCATAACGAGGCGATCTCGATCGCCGATTTCTTCACCATGCGCTCGAAGAAGGGCAAGCTTCAATACCGGCCGACCTGCCACTACGCGTATCACCCATGCAACGACGCCTTGCTGTCGCTGGATGAGATGTTCGGCGCCGCCGGCAAGCCGCAGCCGGTCCACCACGTGCTCGACGAGAACGAGCTGGTCGACGGCGTCGATGAGCTCGGCGTGCTGCTCTACGGCCACGCCAAGAACGCCTACTGGTACGGCTCGCAACTGTCGCTGGCCGAAGCGCGCAAACTCGCTCCTTACCAGAACGCCACCGGCATGCAGGTCACCTCGGCCGTGCTCGCCGGCATGGTCTGGGCGCTGGAAAACCCGGAAGCCGGCATCGTCGAGGCCGACGAGATGGATTACAAGCGCTGCCTCGAAGTGCAGTCGCCCTATCTCGGGCCGGTCCGGGGCTATTACACCGACTGGACGCCGCTGGATAACCGCCCCGGCCTCTTCCCGGAGGACCTGGACAAGGACGATCCGTGGCAGTTCCGCAACATCCTGGTGCGATAGCAGCCAGCCAGAAGACCCTCACCGCCTTGCAATCGCCCGGAAATCGGGCGATTGAGTATCGGCGGACTGAGGAGAGGATTTTCAAATGACCATTGCGCGCAAATTGCTTTCGGTGGGGGCCGCGGCAAGCCTTCTGGCCGCCGCCGCCTGCACCACCACCGGGCCTTCCGACCAGCCTTCCATGGCGGCAGCGCCCAAAGGCGTCGAAGGCAACTGGATCGATGCCAAGGGCACTGGGCTCTCGACCTTCAAGGCCGGCAGCTTCGCCACCGTCGCCACCGACACCGGCCAGAAGCTGTCGGAAGGCAGCTACACCATGACCGGTGCGACCTCGGTGGAAATCCATGGCACCTCGCTGATCCGCCAGACGCCGGTCAGCTTCAACTGCCTGATGGTTTCCACCAGCCAGCTCAACTGCACCAGCGCCAGCGGCCAGAATTTCGTGCTGACCCGCCGCGCCTGAACGCCGCGGACATCGATACCCAAAAGGACGGCGGCGCGAGCCGCCGTCCTTTTTTGCGCCGGCAAAGCACTCCGGGATTTGTGCTTGCGTCGACCGAAACCCGATGTGAACATGAGCCAAGGCTGGCCGTTATTTTCCAGTCAAGCAAACATATTAAGCACCTTCGAGTCAGCTCATCCGGGAGACAAAGATGAAGAAGATTGCCGCCATTCTAGCCCTGTCCGCCTCGACGCTTGGCCTGTCGGCGGGCGTATCTTTTGCCGACTACACGCTGAACATTCTGCATTTCAATGATTGGCACAGCCGCATCGAAGGCAACAACAAATACGAATCCACCTGCTCGGCAGACGAGGAAACCAAGGGCGAATGCATCGGCGGCGCTGGCCGGCTGATCACCGCGATCGCCCAGGAGCGAAAGAAGCTCGAAGGCCAGAACGTGCTGCTGCTCAACGCCGGCGACAGCTTCCAGGGCTCGTTGTTCTACACCACCTACAAGGGTGCGGTGGAAGAGGAGTTCCTCAACCAGATCAAGCCTGACGCGGTCACGCTCGGCAACCACGAGTTCGATGACGGCGAGAGCGCGCTGGTGCCTTTCCTCGACAAGGCGAAGTTCCCGATCATCAGCGCCAATGTGGTGCCCAACGACAAGTCGGGTGCGGCCGGCAAGATCAAGCCGTCGATCGTCGTCGAGGTCGGCGGCCAGAAGATCGGCATCATCGGCGCCGTCACCAACGACACGCCCGAGCTCGCCTCGCCCGGCCCGAACATCACCATCGCCGACGACGTCAAGTCGATCACCGCCGAGGTCGAGAAGCTCAAGGCGCAAGGCGTCAACAAGATCATCGCGGTCACCCATATCGGTTACCGGCGTGAGCGCGACGTGATTGCCAAGATCCCGGGTATCGACGTGGTGGTCGGCGGCCACAGCCATACGCTGTTGTCGAACACTGATCCGAAGGCCGAAGGCCCCTATCCAACGATGGTCGATAACCCCGACGGTTCCAAGGTGCCGGTGGTGCAGGCGGCGTCCTATTCGAAATATCTCGGCGAGTTCAAGGTCGTGTTCGACGACAACGGCGTCGTCAAGCAAGCGAGCGGCGCGCCGATCTATCTCGACAAGTCGATCACGCCCGATCCCGCCGTGCTTGTCCGCATTAAGGAGCTCGGCGCGCCGATCGAGGCCTTGAAGAACAAGGAGGTCGCCGAGACCACCAAGGCCATCGACGGCAGCCGCGAGAGCTGCCGCGCGCGCGAATGCGAGATGGGCAATCTCGTCTCCGATGCCATCCTCGACCGCACCAAGGGCCAGGGCGTCGAGATCGTCATCTCGAATGGTGGCGGCCTGCGCGCTTCGATCGACCAGGGCACGGTGACGATGGGCGAAGTGCTGACCGTGCTGCCCTTCCAGAACACGCTGGCGACGTTCAAGATTTCCGGCAAGGACCTGGTCGCCGGGCTGGAAGGTGGCCTCAGCCAGATCGAGGACGGCGCCGGGCGCTTCCCGCAAGTGGCGGGCCTCAAATATTCCTTCGACAAGTCGGTCGCGCCCAATGCCGGCCGGCTCAAGTCGGTCGAGGTGATGGAGAATGGCGCCTGGGCGCCGATCAACCCGGATAAGCAGTATCTGGTCGCCACCAACAACTATGTCCGCCAGGGCGGTGACGGTTACAAGGTCTTCGCCGACAAGGCCACCGACGCCTATGACTACGGCCCGGGGCTGGAGCAGGTGGTTGCCGATTACCTGAGCGCGCATCGGCCCTATACGCCGAAGACCGACGGCCGCATCACCGAGATAGCGGCAACCACGGCCGCCGCCCCGGCGACCGAGCCCGCAAAGCCGGCTGAAGCCGCTCCGGCAATCCCGGCACCTGCACCTGCACCTGCAGAAGCAGCAAAGCCGGCCGAGGCGGCGCCCGCAATGCCCGCATTGCCGGCGAATTCAGGCGACATCGCCAACACGCCGCCAGCCATTTCGACCGACGGAGCGCCTCCCCCGCCGGCAAAACCGGCCGAAGCGGCAACGCCTGCTCCTTCAGCTGAACCGGCAAAGCCAGCCGAGACCACACCTGCTGCGGCCAAGCCGGCTGAAACCAGCCATGTGATCGCCGCCGGCGACACCTATTGGGAGCTGGCCAAGAAGGCCTATGGTGACGCCACCAAGTGGAAACTCATCTCCGACGCCAACAAGGACTACAAGCCGCGCCGCCTGCCGCTAGGCGCCACGCTGACCATTCCGCCCGCTGCGAAGTAACCGCTTCGGCGCTCATTGTCGCACCCGTCCGGGAAACCGGGCGGGTGTTTCCTTTTTCGGACCGTAACGCGATAGGGTGCGGCCGGACGCAGCCTTGAAAACCGGCGGAGCATCGCTAGTTTCGCGCCGATACCCGGAGACAGTTGATGACGCTTGCCAGCCCCACCGATGCCAAAGCCGCGAAAGTCCTCGGCCCACGGCCGGTCGGGCATCCGCCGGTCAAGACCGGCAAGGTCGGAGTCATGCTGATCAATCTCGGCACGCCTGATGGCACCGATTTCAAGCCGATGTGGCGGTATCTGCGGGAATTCCTGTCCGACCCGCGCGTCATCGAGCTCAACAAGGCCATCTGGTATCCGATCCTCTATGGGCTGGTGCTGACCAGCAGGCCGAAGAAATCGGGCGCCAACTACGCCAGGATCTGGAACCGCGAAAAGAACGAGTCGCCGCTGCGCACCTTCACCCGGGCACAAAGCGAGAAACTCGGCCAGACGCTCCGTGACCTGCCGGACGTCGTGGTCGACTGGGCGATGCGTTACGGCAACCCTTCGACGGCCAGCGTCGCCGAAAGGTTGGTCGCGCAAGGCTGCGAGCGTATCCTTTCCTTCCCGCTCTATCCGCAATATTCGGCGACAACGACAGCGACCGCCAACGACCAGCTGTTTCGCGCTTTGATGAAGATGCGGGCCGCACCTGCGATCCGCAGCGTGCCGCCCTATTACGACGAGCCGGTCTACATTGAAGCACTGGCACATTCGATCGAGCAGAATCTCTCGGCGCTGGATTTTGAGCCGGAAGTGGTCATCGCCTCCTATCACGGCATCCCAAAACCCTATTTCGAAAAGGGCGATCCCTACCATTGCCACTGCCTGAAGACGACGCGCCTGCTGCGCGAAAAGCTAGGTTGGGACGAGAAGAAGCTGATCACCACTTTCCAGTCGCGGTTTGGCGCGCAGGAGTGGCTGCAGCCCTATACTGACGTCACCGTCGAAAAGCTGGCCAAGGACGGCGTCAAGTCGATCGCCATCGTCAATCCGGGCTTTTCCGTCGACTGCATCGAGACGCTGGACGAAATCGGCCGCGAGGCGGCCGAGACTTTCCATCATGCCGGCGGCAAGAACTTTGCTCATATTCCTTGTCTAAACGACAGCGCCGAGGGCATGGCCGTGATCGAGACGCTGGTGCGGCGGGAGCTGTCCGGCTGGATCTGACACCGGAACAACGGCCGGTCCGGGGCGTTGAGGCGCGCCTTCCGGAGAATGGAATGTCCCGCAAACTCGACCTCAGAACTGGCAGGCCCGTCTGGTCCGCCTACCGCGCGCCGGCTGTGCCTGCGGACAGTCTGACCCGGGACGTCAAGACCGACGTGCTTGTCATCGGCATGGGCATCAGCGGCGCCATGATGGCTGAGGCGCTGGCGGCCGACGGTCATCAGGTGACCTGCATCGATCGCCGCGGTCCACTGAAAGGCTCGACCGCGGCGACCACGGCGCTGGTGCAGTTCGAAATCGACCAGCCGCTTTCAGTGCTCTCGAAGATGATAGGCAAGACCAGGGCGGAGCAGGCCTGGCGGCGCTCTCGGCTCGCGGTTTCCAACCTGGCGGGCCGTATCGATGAGCTGGCCATCGATTGCCGCCTGAACCGCACCCCGTCGCTTTTTCTGGCCGGCACCGTGCTCGGCCCATCCGAATTGCGCGATGAAGCCGATGCGCGCCGGCTAGCGGGCATCGCCGCCACCTATCTGACGCCGCAGCCGTTGGCGGAAAGATTCGGCATCGAACGCGACGGCGCCATTCTCAGCCACGGCAACATCGCGCTCGACCCGCGCAAGCTGACCGCCGGGCTGCTGCTCAAGGCCCTTGAACGCAAGGCACGGTTTTACGCCCCCGTCGAAGCGACGGCGATCAAGGACTACGCCGACGACGTGGTCATCGCCACAAAGGACGGTCCGACCATTACGGCGCGACACGTCGTTCTGGCCACCGGCTACGAGTTGGTCGACATCGTGCCGGCAGCTGCGCACGAGGTCATCTCGACATGGGCGATCGCGACACGCCCGCAACCGCGTAAGCTCTGGCCGGAAGCCGCGTTCATCTGGGAGGCATCGGACCCGTACCTCTACATGAGAGCCACCGCCGACGGCCGCGTCATTTGCGGTGGCGAGGACGAGGATTTTGTCGACGATGCAAGGCGCGACGAGCTGATCGCCGACAAAAGTGCGCGCATCGCCGAGAAACTGGGCCGGCTCTTTCCGCATCTCGACGTCAGGCCCGAATTTGCCTGGACAGGCTCTTTCGGCACCACGACCACTGGCCTGCCCTATATCGGCGCCATCCCCCGGCATCCACGCATCCATGCCGTCATGGGTTATGGCGGCAACGGCATCACCTTTTCGCGGATCGCATCCGAAATCATTTCGACTTCGATCAAAGGGCGCGCCGACACGGATGCAGAGCTGTTTGCTTTCAACCGCTGATAGCAAACCCTCAAACAATCCCTCATCACCTGATTGTAACGATGCTGAAACACACTTAAGTCTTTGGTGAAGCCGGTGGCGCGGGGGTGGCTCGCGCAGCCTGCGTCTGAGGGAGAGCCAAATGGGTTTCAGCGGTTTCGGTATTGCGCTTGGTGCGCTTGCGTTTCTGGTCTTGGTGCTTCTTATCAAAGGCATCAGGACCATCCCGCAAGGCTACAATTATACGGTGGAGCGCTTTGGCCGTTACACCAAAACATTGAGCCCCGGTCTTAACCTCATCGTGCCGTTCGTCGACCGCATCGGCGCCAAGATGAACATGATGGAGCAGGTGCTCGACGTTCCGAGCCAGGAAATCATCACCCGCGACAACGCCATCGTCGGTGTCGACGGCATCGCCTTCTACCAGATTCTCAATGCGGCCCAGGCGGCCTATCAGGTCGCCGGCCTGCAGAATGCTATCCTCAACCTGACGATGACCAACATCCGTACCGTCATGGGCTCGATGGACCTCGACGAACTCTTGTCGAACCGTGACGCCATCAACGAGCGCCTGCTGCGCGTCGTTGACGAAGCGGCGCATCCATGGGGTATCAAGATCACCCGCGTCGAGATCAAGGACATCAATCCGCCGGCCAACCTCATCGAATCGATGGGTCGCCAGATGACCGCGGAACGTAACAAGCGTGCGCAGATCCTGGCCGCCGAAGGCCTGAAGCAGTCGCAGATCCTTGAGGCCGAGGGCCGCAAGGAAGCCGCTTTCCGAGACGCCGAGGCGCGCGAACGTTCGGCCGAGGCGGAAGCGCGCGCCACCCAGGTTGTGTCGGAAGCCATCTCCAAGGGCGACGTGCAGGCGCTCAACTACTTCGTGGCGCTGAAATACACCGAAGCGATGGGCAAGATCGGCGCCGCCACCAACAGCAAGGTCGTGCTGATGCCGATGGAAGCTTCGTCCCTGATCGGCACCCTTGGCGGCATAGGCGAGATCGCCAAAGAGGTATTTCGCAGCGAGGGAACAGCCGGCGCCGCGCGGCAGGCCGCTCGCCCTCCGGTGGTTCGCCCAAGCGATAACTGAGATCAGGCGTTAACTGAGATCATAGGAGTACACTCCCATGCTCGACCGCATCATATCCGAACTTGGTCCGTGGAACTGGATGGTTCTGGGTTTCGTCCTCCTGGTGATGGAGGTCATTGCACCCGGCATCTTCATGCTGTGGATCGGCATCGCCGCGCTGCTGATCGGGGTGGTTTCGCTGCTCATCTGGGACGCGAGCTTCTGGACCTGGGAAGTGCAGGTCCTCGCCTTCCTGGCGCTGTCGCTGGTCTCGGCCTTCGTCGGCAAGAAGCTGGTTGGCGGGCGAAATGTCCCGAGCGACCAGCCGCTGCTCAACCGGCGCGGCGCGCAACTGGTCGGCAAGATGGCAACGCTGGCCGAACCGATCAAGGACGGGCGTGGCCGCATAAAGCTCGGCGACACGCTGTGGCGCGTGTCCGGTCCCGACCTGCCGGCCGGCACGCAGGTGCGTGTGGTCGGTTCGGCCGACACGGATCTGGAACTGACCGTCGAGCCTGTTTGAGCTGACAGGGTTGGGGATGTTGAGATTCAGGTCAGGCCGAGTCGAGAACGCCGACTTCCGAGAACCGGAGCGGAACGTATTTTAAGTACGTGAGCACTGGAAGCGCAGGAAGTCGCCGTTCGCAGGCCGGCATCACCTGATATCGACATACCCTAGGCAGCGCCAATGCGCAGCAAATCATGCAGGTGGACGAGCCCAACCGGGCGTCCGCTCTCGACCACCATCAGGCTGGTGATGGCTGAGGTGTTGATCGTCTGCAGCGCCGTTGCCACAAGCGTGTCGGGGGCAGCCGTCTTCGGCTTCTTCGTCATCACCTGATCGACACTCATCGACAGAAGGTCGCTGCCGATATGCCGGCGGATGTCGCCATCGGTGATGATGCCGGCCAGCGCGCCGTCGGCGCCGGTGATCGCCACGCAGCCGAAACCCTTGCGCGACAGCTCGGCGATCGCTTCCCGCATGCCGGTGCCGGAGGGGACCATTGGCAACCGGTCGCCGACATGCATGATCTCGCGCAGTTGCGTCAAATTGGCGCCAAGCTGGCCGCCGGGATGGAAGGTGCGGAAATGATCGGGCGTGAAGCCGCGCGCTTCGAGCAGCGCGATCGCCAGCGCATCGCCCATGACCAGTTGCAGCAAGGCCGAGGTTGTCGGCGCCAGCCCGTGCGGACAGGCCTCCGGCACGGTCGGCAGCAAAAGCACCACGTCGGCCGCGCGCGCCAGCGCCGAACTTTCGCCCGAGGTGATGGCGATCAGCGGGATCGAAAACCGCCTGGAATAGGCAACGATGCCCATCAGTTCCTTGCTTTCGCCCGACCACGACATGGCGATGATGGCATCGTCCTTGCCGATCATGCCGAGATCGCCGTGATTGGCTTCCGCCGGATGGACGAAGAAGGCGGGCGTGCCGGTCGAGGCGAGCGTGGCGGCGATCTTGGAGCCGATATGGCCGCTCTTGCCGACCCCGGTGACGATAACGCGGCCTTCGATGTTGGAAATCAGCTCGATGGCGCGCGCGAAGGGCTCGGCCAGTCCGTTTTCGAGCGTAGCGGCCAAAGCCGCCACACCGGCCTGTTCCGTCGCCACCGTTCTCAGCGCCGATTCAATCGCAGCCTTGCCGTCCGGCTGCTTTCTCTCTGGAGACCCCGCATGCATGGCGCAAGCGATTAGCGCTTTGGCGCGCCCCTGTCCAACAGATTTACCTCGGGACGCCTTTCAGGAGCCTCGCACGGCAGCTCTCTCAACCCTCCGTTAACCATCCGCATTTACGGTTCGGTAAGTATGGCGCGCCTGCGCCGCGCAAGCAGTGGTGACGATGTCCGGGGGCCAGCCTGAAACGAAATTCGGTCGAAAGGGCATTGCCGTCGCGGCACTGCTCATGACGGCAAGCGCGCTCGCCTTGCTGCGTCCGGCGCCGGCATTCTCCCAGGAAACCGAGCTGCGCGGCGAAGTCTCCGAATCGGCCATCCTTGCCGACCAGCAGCGCAAAGCCAGGCAGATGCGGGCGCAGGGTGCGCAGAACCAGACGCCACCGCCGGCGAGCCCCGTGCTGGACGCGCCGGCAACCGCCTACCAGCCGGCAAGCCCTGGCGCTGCCGCGGATAACGATCAGGCGAATGGCGTCACGGGCAGCGTTTTCGACCAGCCCCAGGCGAGCGACGATCAGCTGGGCGACAATCCGGCGCCGGTGAAGCCGCGCCGGCCCTCGACGGCAAAGCAGCGCGCCGACGACGCCAAGGCGAAAGCCGACACCAAGACCGCCGACAAGAAAAAGGCCAAGAAGAAGACCGGCGACGCCACCGACGGCACGACCACCGGCGCCACAAGCGCCGTCGGCGATCAGACCGGTGCCGCGGCGGCCGACGACGACGGCAGCAACCGCCGTGCCGTGACGATCGACAGCGTCGACAAGCAGAAGCTCGATCCGGGCCAGGAACGCACCGCTTCGATCGAGGGGCAAAAGATCAAGCCTGAAGACGATCCGTTCGCCGCCCCCGGTATCAAGGTCGGCACCTTCGTCTTCCGGCCGACGCTGGAGCAGGGTTTTACCGCGACCTCCAACGCCGATTCCAGCAGCACCGGCAAATCGGCTGTGCTGTCGGAGACGAACTTGCGCTTCTCCGCGGCCTCCGACTGGCGCGAGAATTCGGCGTTGATCACCGGCTACGGTCTCTTCCGCAACACCGTCTCGGGCGAGAAGATCAACGATGGCCAGGGCCGCATCGAAGGCCAGCTCAATGTCGACCTCGACAACGAGCTGCGCGCCATCGCCAAGCTCGGCTATGAAGCAGCGCCGGAATCGGCCTCTTCGCCGGATGCGATCGCCGGCGTCAACGAGCAGCCGTTGCGCCAGACCGTCGACGGCAGCCTCGGCGTCGAAAAGAGCGTCGGCAAGATGCGCTACGCGCTGACCGGATCGATTTCTCATGATTTCTACGGCGACGCCACCCTTACCGACGGCACCAGCATCTCGCAGAAGGATCGCGACAACACGCTCTACACGGCGACGCTGCGCACCGGCTACCAGATATCGCCGGCGCTGACGCCCTTCACCGAAGTCGAACTCGGCCGCCGGGCCTATGACCTGCGCCTCGACACCGATGGCTTCGAACGCTCCTCGAAAAGGGTTGGAGCGCGCGCCGGCCTCGAGCTTGATATGGGCGAAAAGCTGTCCGGCGAATTCTCCGCTGGCTGGTTGCGCGAGGCGCTTGACGACAGCCGCCTTCCAGCGGTCGCCGGCCCGACCATCGACGCCGACCTCAAATGGTCGCCCGAGCGCGGCACCACCATCGGCCTGACCGGCAAAACCACCGTCGAGACCACCACGACCGCGGGCCAGAGCGGCGACATCCTCTATTCAGGCCGGCTCACCGGTGAGCGGCAGATCCGCGCCAACCTGACCGCAAATGCCGCGCTCGGCCTGGATTGGCGCCACTATACCGGCATCGACGGCCATGATCGGATCCTCAGCGCCGAGGCCGGTCTGACCTGGTGGTTGAACCGCTATGCCGGCCTCACCACGCGTGTCAGGACCGAGAAGCTGACCAGCAACCTGCCCGGCCGCGACTATGTCGCCAACAGCGTCTATCTTGGGCTGAAGGTCCAGCGCTAAAAATACTGGCGGTCAAGCCTGGCCGATGCTGAGATTCAGTCAGACGGACCTTGGCCGAACGTGAGTTATGAAGCGGCACCGCGCCGTTCCGACGGCTTCATCTCGTCGAGCAGGGTGCGGATGACGCTGGCCATGTTTTCGTTCATGTCGTTGCGCCAGAGCGCGAAGGCGACGTTGGCCTCGACAAACCCTTCCGGCGAACCGCAGTCGAAGGTGCGGCCCTTATAGTGATAACCATAGAAGGACTGCTGCTTTTCCAGCTTCAGCATCGCGTCGGTAAGCTGAATCTCGTTGCCAGCGCCCTTTTCCTGGCTTTCGAGGATCTTGAAGATCTCAGGCTGCAGAATGTAGCGGCCGTTGATGTAGAGATTGGACGGCGCGGTGCCCTGCTTCGGCTTTTCCACCATTTCCGTGATGCGGAAGCCATGATGCGTGTCCTCGCCACGGCCAACGATGCCATATTTGTGGGTTTCGGCCGGATCGCACTCCTGCACGGCGATGATGTTGTTGCCGGTTTCCTCGTAGAGTTCGACCATCGCTTTCATGCAGCTTTTCTCCGACTGCATGATCATGTCGGGCAACAACAGCGCGAACGGCTCGTCGCCGACGAGTTCGCGCGCGCACCAGACGGCGTGGCCGAGGCCCATCGGTACCTGCTGGCGAGTGAAGCTGGTCTGGCCCGGCGCCGGCTGCAGGCGCTGCAGACGGGCAAGCTGCTCGTCCTTGCCACGCTGCGCCAGCGTGTCATAGAGCTCGAACTGGATATCGAAATGATCCTCGATGACCGCCTTGTTGCGGCCGGTCACGAAGATGAAATGCTCGATGCCGGCCTCACGCGCCTCATCGACCACATATTGTATGACCGGCCGGTCGACGACGGTCAGCATCTCCTTCGGAATGGCCTTGGTGGCCGGAAGAAACCGCGTGCCGAGGCCGGCCACCGGGAAAACTGCCTTGCGAACTCGCTTCATGCTGTACCACCCATCCGTTTGGCCAATTATCCGCTCGGCACTATGCTCCGCAATCCCCCCGGACATTTTCACGCCGGAATGTTGGACTAGCAAACTGCCGAATTGAACGTGCAGGCTAAAGCCGCAACACCTGTTTTCGTTCCAGGCGGCACCTATGGTAAACTAAATACTAACCCTGTTCGGCGTTGAATGATCCTTCACGATTTGACGAAGGAGGAAAGATGTCGGTTCGAAACACGGCCAGCCGCCTGACGGCCCTCGCGACGGCCGCCGGCCTCACGCTCGCCTTGCTGATGCCCGCCGGGCCGGCTTTCGCCGACACCGGCTTCCGCCAGTGGGTCGCCGGCTTCCGCGCCACGGCAGTGGCGGGCGGCGTTTCGGGGTCCCTCTATGATCAGGCCATGCGCGGCATCGAACCTGACCCGGTCGTGCTGGAAAAGGCCCGCACGCAGCCGGAATTCACCGCGCCGGCCTGGGACTATTTCGACAACCGCGTGCACGACCAGTCGGTGGCCAACGGCCAGGCGATGGCGAAGAAGTGGAAGCCGTGGCTGGACCGGATCGAGGCGCGTTTCGGCGTCGACCGCAACATCCTTCTCGCCATCTGGTCGATGGAATCGAACTACGGCGAAATTCTCAAGCGCGACGATATCATGCGTAACGTCGTCCGTTCGCTGGCGACGCTTGCCTATGGCGACCCGAAACGCTCGAAATACGCCCGCACCCAATTGGTCGCGGCGCTGAAAATCCTGCAGACAGGCGACATCGACGAAAGCCATCTGATGGGCTCCTGGGCCGGCGCGATGGGCCAGACCCAATTCATCCCCACCAGCTATCAGCGCTACGCCGTCGACATGGACGGCAATGGCAAGCGCGACATCTGGAATTCGATCCCCGATGCGCTTGCGACAGCCGCCAATCTGTTGAAGAAAAACGGCTGGCAGGCCGGCAAGACCTGGGGCTACGAAGTGACCATCCCGGCCGGCAAATTGCCGGGTGGAGCAAAGACGATCGCGCAGTGGCAGACGCTCGGCGTCGTCAGGGCCAACGGCAAGCCGTTCAAGAATCTGACCGACAAGGCAACGCTGAAAGTCCCGGACGGCCGCGGCGGCCCGGCCTTCCTTATGATCAGGAACTTCTCGGTCATCAAGGCCTATAACAATGCCGACAAATACGCCTTGGCCGTCGGCCTGCTGGCCGACGAGATCGCCGGCGGCAGCGGCCTGGTGCAGGATTGGCAGCGCCCCTTCACCAAGCTCACCTTCGAAGAGCGGCAGGAATTGCAGAAGCGGCTTTCGCAGCACGGGCTTTACGACGGCAAGTTCGACGGCAAGATCGGTGACGGCACCAAAACCGCCATCATGACCTATCAGGCCAAGGTCGGCTTGACCCAGGATGGCTATCCGAGCATGGAAGTGCTGAAATGGCTGCGCAAGAAATAGAGCAGGCGAAAAGCGTCAGGCGTCCTTTTCAAGGCCAGCCTGGGCGCCCGTAACGCCTCGATGCGCGATGGCCGCTGATAGCGGTCATGCGCCAAGGGATGGAGAGGTGCTTGGTATCGGTTGCGCGTATCCGGCTGCTTTTTCGCCGCGTGCCGATCCTGATTCTCGCGCTGGCCGTGCTGGTGGTCGCCGCCGCCGGCGTCTTCCACGCTCCCGCCTTCGCCCAGGAGCAAAGTCACGGCTGGTCGCTGCGCGACCTGTTGTTCCCGCGCCGCAGCGAACGTGTCGAGCCGCCGCTCGACATTGAAAAGGCGAGGCCGAAACCGAAGAAAAAATCGAAGCCGCGCGCCCCGGCCGAGCCGCAGACACCGATCGTTGAAAAGACCGACGACGCCAAGGTCGTGCTGGTGGTCGGTGATTTCCTCGCGGGCGGACTGGCGGAGGGTCTCGACAGCGCCTTTGCCGATAACCCGGCAATCAAGATCGTTGCGCGCGCCAACGGTTCGTCAGGTTTTGTGCGAGACGATGTCTACAACTGGCCCGCCCAGATCAAGTCGCTGATCGAGACCGAGAAACCGGCGGCCGTCGTCGTCATGCTGGGCTCCAACGACCGCCAGCAGATGAAGGTCGGCGACGTGCGCGAGCAACCGCGCTCGGAAAACTGGACCAAGGAATATGAGCGCCGCACGGATGCGCTGGGCAAGGCGGTCGAGGAGACCAAGGTGCCGTTCCTGTGGGTCGGCATGCCGGCGTTCGGCCTGTCGAAGATGAACTCCGACATGCTTGCCTTCAACGACATCTATCACTCGGCCGCTCAAAGTCACGGCGGCGAGTTCGTCGATGTCTGGGACGGATTCGTCGACGAGAACGGGGCTTTCGTCACCTCCGGCCCGGACATCAACGGCCAGCCCGTACGGCTGCGCTCCGACGATGGCATCAATGTCACCAAGGCTGGCAAGCGCAAGCTTGCTTTCTATACGGAAAAGCCGCTCGCCAAGATCCTCGGGCTCGCCGCGCCCGGTAGCATCACCACGGTGTCCGCGCCGGCCGGCGCACCGGTCGAAGCGCCACGGCCTGCCGCAGCCCCCGTCATCGTCGACCGCACCGCGCCGATGCTGCTCGGCGACCCGGCGCTGGACGGTGGAACGGAATTGCTGGGCGCCGGGCCGGCAGCCAAGGCCGATCCGAACCTGCCAGGTGAAAAGCTGATCATGGAAGGCAAGGCGCCGGCGGCCTCGCCCGGACGCGCCGACGATTTTTCCTGGCCGCCGACGCCGCAGCCGCCGGCGACAGCAGCCGCCACGCCGGACGCGACAACGGCAACTCCTTGACCGACGGTCCTGCCTGACGGCAATTCCGCGCCGGGCCGAACAATGGCATTGTCGATTTTTGGCCGAAGTCAAAGTCGGGGGGCGAATATGTCGGCAACGGGCTACGCATTGCTTGGGTTCGTGACTTGGACCCTTTTATTGCTCATATGGATGGAGATCTTGCGCACGCACCTCGTGCTGAGCGGCCGCATCCCCGCCAATGGATTCGCGCCGGATAACGCAGGTCTTTCGCCCTTTTTACAGCGTCTTGCGCGAGCTCACGCGAATTGCATCGAGGGACTTCCAATCTTCGGAGGCCTCATGGCCTTGGCCATGATGACTTCGCGAACCGGTATCACCGACCCCCTTGCATACTGGTTTCTCGTTGCGCGATTGATCCAGTCCGCCATTCATTTGACGTCGACCAGTCCAAACGCGGTCAAGGCTCGATTTTCCGCGTTTGCGGTCCAGATGGTCATTGGCCTCTGTTGGGCGACCAAGATGCTGATCAGCTAGAGCGATTCCAGGAAAAGTGCGTAGCGGTTTTCCGTCCGGAATTGCGTGAAAACAAAGACTTGGAGCGGTTCGGCGATTCCGTGAAACGCTGAACCGCTCTAAGCGCTTCGACAGGCACCGACGGCGATTGAGACGCAGATATCGCCGAGGCGAGGATATGTCTGCGGCGCTGTCATGAATATCAGCGCGGCAGCACCGTCGAGCCCATCAGCGCCTCGTCGATCGAGCGCGCTGCCTGACGGCCTTCGCGGATCGCCCACACCACCAGCGATTGGCCGCGGCGCACGTCACCCGCGGCATAAAGCTTGTCGACGCTGGTCTTGTAGTCGCGGTCATTGGCATCGACATTGCGCGATCTGCGGCTATCGGTGACGATCTTCATCCGCCCGTCCAGTTCCGCCGCCACACCGGCTTTCGCCGGGCCGGCAAAGCCGATGGCGATGAAGGCGAGATCGGCACGGATGACGAACTCGGTGCCGGCGATCGGCTTGCGCTTCTCGTCGACCTCGCAGCAGCGCACGCCGGTGAGCTGGCCATCCTCGCCGATGAATTCGAGCGTCGCCACCTGGAATTCGCGCTCCGCACCCTCGGCCTGCGAGGACGATGTGCGCATCTTCGTTGCCCAGTAGGGCCAGAC